>OGPU01000225.1_pt1 | contig 74674 bp, 77 predicted proteins | sample 1552991 | NCBI WGS metagenome assembly OGPU01 (sample SAMEA2580296, study PRJEB22360) | human gut metagenome | biome: human gut; feature: human-associated habitat; material: faeces | place: Denmark | collected 2008/2010 | reverse complement strand
TTAAATGCTGTAGGATATTTAATTCCGTCATATCAACAATGTTATGTAAGTTATATAGATAATGGTGGTGTACGAGGAGATATTGCAGGAGGATTTGTTGGAGATTTCCAAAGTGGTATTGTAGAAAATGATGAAAATAATGCTTATGCAATACAAAATATTTCATATGTTAAAGGAAAAACTTATGCAGGGGGCTTTGGTGGAAAGGTTTATTCTGGAGCTTTAGCGGATTCAACAAAAGGAATAAGTATTTTAGGCGGTTTAGCAGATTTGAATATTCAAATCTCTGATTTATTGAGTTTAATACAGGTTTATATTCCTATTATTAAAAATGCTGGTGTTCAATCTAATGGATTGGTCGTTAGCTGTGATACATATAAGTCAACGGATTTAAATTCAGGTAGTGCTGGCGGATATATAGGTTATGGTAGTGCTGTAAGAGTTTCTAATAGTAGTGTAACTAAGTTAAAACATACAACAGTAAAAACACCTAATGCAAATATTAATGATACAGACAGTTCTTCTTATTTTGGAGAGTCTTCAAGTTATGCCATTTCAGCACCTAAAAATGCTGGAGGCTATGTAGGAAAATTAGATATAGGTTCTACGGCATCTGTTGGTGGTGGATTGAAGGCATTGGGAACAAATATAAATTTGGCAAATATTTTATCTGCGTTAGATGTAACAGCTTCTAAAATTGAAAATTCAGATGTAATTGGTGCGGTTGGTGGTTTTTCTGTTAAAGCAAATGGTTTGGATGAAAATAAAACAATTGGTAATGCAGGTGGCTTTGTTGGAACCGACTATGGTTCACAAATTCAAAATAGCAATGTCAATAATTTCTCTTACATCATAGGTCAAGAAACTGCTGGTGGTTATGCAGGAAATATTCAACCAGGAAGTGTTGCAGATGTATTAGGTAAAACGGAAATCTTAAAAGGATTAATTTCAGTAGATAGTTTAACAAGTGTTCTACAATCATTTATTCCTATGATTTATAACTCTCAAACTACTTGTATTCCTTGTGGTGGAGCAGTTCGTGCAGATGCCATAAGTAATGAATCATTAAAAGGATGTGCAGGTGGTTATGTAGGATATAACCTTGGTGGGCGTATTGAAGGTAATTCTACAAGGGAATGGAATGGTGAAATACCTACAGTTCAAAAAGAATGTGCAGTCTATAGATTAAGAGCTGTTTATGGATATGAATATGCGGGAGGATTTAGTGGCAGAACGGATTGTGCCAATACAGTTGATACGGGAAATATCAGTGTTCTTTATGGACTCATTAATTTAGATAATCCATTATCAGCTTTGAGTGCTGTTTATCCAACTGAAACGAATACAGCAACTTATGGACCACTTCGAGGTTTAACAACTGAAGTATGGAATTCTTGGGTAAAAGCAGTAGGAGTCAATGGTGCTTATGGTAAAAAATTCCAAGAACTTGGAGAAGTTGATAACCAAGACGAGTTAGATAAAATTATTGATCAATATGCCTATGGCTATGAAGTAAAAGCTGGAAGAACAAATGCTGGTTCAAACGATTATCAAGGCGGTATTGCTGGTGGTTATGTTGGTCAAATGAATGGAGGAAAAGTAACTTTTGCTAATGCTAGAGATTTAAAAGATGTTACAGCTTTAAAAAGCAGTGGAGGTTTTGCTGGTGAAATGATTTCAGCCGGAGTTGCGAATGTTGGAGATGTAAACTTAGAAAAGAAATTAAATGTGGTAGGCTCACTTCCAATATTGCAAAGTTTCATTCCTGTGGTAAAAACTTCGTCTGTTATAGGTTATCAATCAGGAGCAACAATATCTACTACTGGAACTGATTTTGATAATGATGAAGGAAACAGTGGTGGATTTGTTGGAAAAGTTGTTGGTGGAAAAATAGAAGGAACACAAGATCAATATTGTTTGGCTGATCAATTAAAAGTAATCAACGGTAGTCAAAATGTTGGAGGTTTTGCAGGTAATATCCAACCAGGAAGTGCTGTAACTTTAAATACTTCATCCAATACAGGATTATTATCAAATCTACTTAAGAATTTATTAGGAAATGCAGGAGATCTTGCCAAAGTATTGAATGCAACTCTTTCAATAGTTGACTATGCTAAGGTGGATGCATGGAATGATTATGGATTAAGTGTTAACGGTTCATATACATTAGAAAATGATGAAAATACAAAATATGCAAATCAAGCAGGTGGTTTTGTAGGTACTGCAGGAGGAGCAATTTTTGGTGATAAAGATGCAAATTCAGTAAGAGTTGAGGCAAATAATATTAGAAATGTTGTTGGTGGAAGACATGTTGGTGGGTTCTTTGGATTAGCTGATGTTTCTTCTGTTGCTCAAGTTGGAAATGATGATTCTGATCAAATTCTAAATTTGATTAAATTAGGAAATATTGATGTATTAGATGCCTTTAGAACTTATGTTTATCAAGCAAAAGTAACTGGATCAAATGATAATGGACTTTCAGTATGTGCAAATGATGAAAGTCAGGAAGGAACATTGGACAGTAAAGTACAGACAGGAAATGCAGGTGGATTTGGTGGAAGCTTGCTAGATGGTTCGGTAAAAAATTCGAGTGTTACTAGATTAAATAAAGTCAAAGCTAAAAACTATGCCGGTGGTTTTGTTGGTCACATGGGAAAGAGTGGTGTGGTTGATCTAGATGAAGCTGGTGTTGGTACAGGAAAATTATTAAATGCCACAGCTGGTGTCTTAGATATTTTTGGTTCTCATAGTGACAACTGTTCAGTTATTGGTATTCCAGTTGGATTTACTATTTCAAGTGAAAGTGGTAAGGAACCTATTTCTGGTGGTTTTGTTGGTTATGCTGATTTAGGAAGAATGAGCAATTGCAATGTAGAAAACATAAAGAAAGTGGCTAGTGATCAAATAGCAGGAGGCTTTGTTGGTAAAACAAGTTTTGAATATTTAGCTGATATTGACTTAGGTTCTAGCTATTTATTGGATCCGATACTTTCAATCGTCAATAAACTTCTAGATATTCTATATGTGGGAGATTTAGAAAATGTTGGCCTTATAGATATCAATTTAGGTTCACTATTAAAATTACAAGTTTTAGCTAAAGGAAATGCTTTATCAGTTACTTTGTTAGGATTAACTATTTCAGTAGCACTTGATAAAGATAGAGGAGATGGAACAAGTGACCTGGCAAAAATAACAATTGGTGATTCTTATATAGAAATCCCATGTTCAAATATTGATGGAAATCATATTGCTGACAGTGAGAAAGAAAATATTAAAGTAGGACTTATCAAATCAAACAGAACAAAAGTAGATGGATGCTCGATAACAGGTATTCATGATGGATATGATGTTTTTGGTGGAAAAGCAAATGATTCACATGATGGAAGTGAAGAAAATGGTCAAGCAGGTGGATTTATTGGTTATAACAATGAAGGATTGATTGAAAACAATGAAATGTATTTAGCTGATACGATTAGAGGAACAAGCAATCAAATAGGACCTTTTTCTGGAACAACGTCTTTAAATTCTAGTTATGACTTTAATACAAAGAAGAATATTGAAGGTAAAGATAATACGTACAGGATTTATAGAACAAGAAGTGATTCCTTGATTGATATTATAAAAAATTCATCTTTGTATAGTAAAAAGGATTCAGATTTTGATAATTGGAACATCTTCAAAATAAGGCATTATGATAAGGTACAAAAATATGATGATTTAAAAGATGCCAAATTATCTGATGAATCAAAAAGTGAAACCGTTGATTTAAATGCCTATGTCTCTCCAGCAAAAGCTGTATTGATGGATGATACAGAAGTATCTGATAACGAAGATGGTACGACACCTGTCCCTTCAGATACACAAGATCCTTGTAATGAAAAGATAAACATTACTATCAATAAGCTATGGAAAGATTTAAGTGATAAACAAAAAGAACGTCCAGATACGATTACAGTGACGTTAACAAGAACATATATGAAAGGAAGTGATGAAATATCAGAGAAAGTAGGGGATTATACTTTATCAACTAATGATGTAACTGATTCTAAAAATACCTGGCAAACAGTTATTAAAGGATTAGATGCCTATACAACATTAGATGATGGAAGTAAAGCTTATTATACTTATTCAGTTACAGAGTCCGAAGTAGAAAATTATATAACGTCTATTGAAGAATCTGATGATGGATATACGTTTACGATAACAAATAAAGATATGCCTCTTTTACCAAACTTAGGTGGAAAAGGAACAATGTTATTTGTTTTAGTAGGTATAGTAGGTGTATTAGCAGTTTTGTTATCGTACAAAAAAAGTAAAAAAGCGAATAATATTAAAGAATAGAGGAATATGAAAATGAAAAACAAATTAAAAAAAGTAATAGCATATGTACTTTCGTTCATGATGTTATTTACTATGTCAGCAATGAATATCAGTTCAGTATCTGCAGCAAGTACAGGCAGTATAACTGTTCATACTGGTAAACATGATGTAAATGGTGTTAATTTCAATGCTTACAGATTAATGGATGCAACTGTATCAGGAAATAAAGTAAGTTATTCAATTAGTTCTAATTTTACAGGATTTTTCACAGAAGAATTACTTAATGGGACAACTGGTGATGATATAGATATCAAAGCTTATAATTATATTAAAGCGAATGTTTCTACAACAGACTTTCAAAATAAGTTAAAAACATATATTGCAACAAATCAAATAAGTGCTGATGGTGCAGCAACAGGAACAACAGATACAAAAGAATATACAATTGCTGGATTGGCATATGGTTATTATGCAGTTATTCCTTCTGGTGAAGGATATACTCCTTCTTTTACAACAGTAAAATCAAGTAAAGCAGTTGATGTTTATTTAAAAGGTAAAACACCTGATCCAGAAAAAACAATCAATAATAAAAAATATGATTCTGCACAAGTTGGCGATACTGTAGATTTCAAGGTTGAATCAATGGTTCCAAACATGACAGGATATAATCAATATTATTATATTTTTAAAGATACTATGACTGAAGGTCTAACAGTATCAAAAGACACATTAAATTTAGTAGTTAAAATTGGTGGTACTGTAGTAGACACTAGTGAATATACTTTAACAGTTGATAAAATAAATAGAATATTTACAGTTGAATTCAAAAATTTCTATACTAATCATGCTAAAGACGCAAATGAATCATTAACATTTACATATTCAGCAGTTGTTAATGAAAAAGCAATCAATGATTCAAATACATCTACCAACAAAGCAGAAGTTAGTTATGGTAATGACCCAGAACATTTAACAACAGGAGCCCCAAGTGAAGTTAAAGTGTTAACTCATACATTAAAAATCAATAAAGTTGATGAACAAAATAAACCATTATCTGGCGCTGAATTTGCTTTATATAGAAATAATGTTGATAGTGATAAATTAAAATTTGTTGATGAAGGAAATGGAACTTATAGAATTGCTACAACAGATGATGGAACTACTACTGATACATTAGTTTCTCCTGAAGGAGGAGTTATTACTGTAAAAGGATTATCAGAAGGACATTACGTTATTGAAGAAACAAAAGCACCTGATGGTTATGCAAAATTAAAAAATACAATTAATAAAACAATTAGTGTAGATGAAAATGCTCCACAAACAGTAACTGTTGAAGAAAAAGTTACAAATAAAACAGAATCATGGTTACCAGAAACTGGTGGTATGGGTACAGTTATCTTTACAGTAGTAGGGGTTGTTGGTGTGTTAGCTATTCTTTCAACTTACTTTAAAAAAGGTAAAAAAAGAGAAGAAGCTTAATTGAAATATTAATTAAGATCTCTCATAGATATTAAATGTATGAAAGATATATTAAACAAAATTAAATTATTTGATGTTATTAGAGCTGTTTTATTAGTTTTTTTCCTAGGAATATTGCTTTATCCAACAGTAAGTGATTACCTGGGAAGAATTCACAGCTCACAAGCAGTTTCTTCTTATAATAATGAAGTAAAGGGAATAGATGAAGCTACAAAAAAACAAATGTTGGAAGAAGCACAGGAATATAATCAGTCATTGGTCAATACCACGAAATTATATGATCCATTTTCTACAACAGGTAAACCGAGTAAAGAGTATATGAATCTGCTCAATGTTTCTAAAGATGGCATGATGGCATATCTTCAAATACCTAAAATAGATGTGAAATTGCCTATATATCATTCAACAAGTAATGGTATCTTACAAAAAGGTGTGGGGCATATGGAAGGATCTTCTTTGCCTATAGGTGGAACAAGTACGCATGCTGTTTTATCTGGGCATAGAGGATTACCAAATTCAAAGCTGTTTACAGATCTTGACAAGATGAAAGTTGGAGATATTTTCTATATTTCTGTTCTAGGTGATACGTTAGCTTATGAAGTAGATCAAATTAAAACAGTATTGCCCTCTCAAACGGATGATATTGAAATTGTAGATGGTGAAGATTATGTTACGCTTGTTACTTGTACACCTTATTCTGTTAATACTCATAGATTGCTTGTAAGAGGAAAAAGAACGGATTACAAAGAAGCAATAAAGAAAACACCGAATAAGGTCAATAATGGTATACAAATTCCTTATGAGGTAAAATTAGCATTTTTAAGTTTTATTATTATAGGAATTATTATATTTATTTGGAGGAGGCGATAACATGATAAATGCAAAAAGATTATTTATTATTGTATTTACATGCTTATTGTCTCTTTCAATTAATAATGTTTATGCTCAAAATCATGGTTCTTTAACGATTCACTGTCATTATTTAGATGTACACAACCATATTTTTAATATTAGTCAAGATCATATTGCGTTGATAAAAATAGCTGATTATGATGGTAATGACTATCAAGTTTTAGATAAATACTCTAAACTTGTTACAATTAAAAAAGATATGACAGCATCTGAGCAAAATGGAGTTGCTACTAAATTGATGGATTATATTCAAAAAAATAATATTGATTATGATGAAGAATTAATAACCAATCAAAGAGGAGAAGCTACTTTTAGAGATTTAGACTATGGAATATATATAATCTATGAACATAATGAAAGTGAATTTGCATATAAGATGGAACCTTTTATTATTTCAATCCCACTTCTTGAAAAAGAAGATGACGGATCATATGAAGAGGATTATGATGTAGATGTTGAACCGAAGTATTCAAGAATAAGACCTGGAATTGATGAAGAACCAGATGATAAAATTCCTAGTAATGATGAGAATTTTAAGAAAGAAAAAAATTTCAGTCAAACATCTAATTACAAGGATAATCAAAAATTAAAAACAGGAGATTATTATAATCCTGAATATTGGTTATTACTTATGATTATGTCTATTATAATATTTATCATGTTTAATAGGGAAAATATTAGACAATAAAATTTTTAAGATTATGTAGAGGAAAAGTAAGCGCCAAATAAAATAGTGTATTTAAAGAAGTCGATTGAATTGATATAATAATCAATTTAGTCGGCTTTTATTTCAAATTCTTCTTTTATTTCTTCACTCCATGGTATTCACCAATCCAATTTCTTTGGATCTTCAACCAGATCTTGTTGAGGTAAATAATCCAGAATGAATTCAATATAATCATATGGATTAAGTTTATTGGATTTAGCTGTTTCAATCAAGCTGAAGACTGCAGCACTTGCTTCAGCTCCTTTAGTAGAAGTTGAAAACAGCCAGTCCAAAGGAGCCACTGCTAGTGCTATTGTGTATACAATGGTTGAGATGGCAAAAGCGAATGATCTGAATATCTATAAATATCTGACATATCTCTTATCACAACGGCCAAACGATAAAATGTCAGATGAACAGCTGGAACAACTTGCTCCATGGAGCGAGACTGCAAAAGCGAACTGTCAAAACTAAAATAAAGTAAAACGCTTGCATCTATCATTTTGGTGCAAGCGTAATTCATGAGTAACGTAGCAATATTTTGCGCTTACGAACGAACTTCTGGGAGAAGGTTTTCGGCTGAGAACTATGAAATTTAGAGGCCAGATTTCTCAGGGCCTGGTTCAGCCTTTATCTATATTGCCGGAAGGAACGTATAAGATTGGTGATGAGGTTACAGAGCTGCTTGGAATCAGAAAGTGGGAAGTAGAGGAAAGAGTCACCAGCAGTGGTACGATTATAGGGGAGTTTCCAGACGGAATTCCAAAAACAGATGAGCTGAGAGTACAGTCTTATCCAGAATTGATCGACGAATTTAAAAACTATAAATGAGCAAATTTGAAAAAATGCACAAAACTACGCCACGACCTTTACAAAGGAGTCAAACCAATGCATTCCCTCGCACATTGATAGAGGGTGAGATATTTTTCCATCTGGATTATGTCACTGATCTTGCGATACCCTGTTTCAAAAGGACAGACTTTGCCAGTTCCAACAACACACATATAGTGTGCAAATGACATAATCAACCAGTATCTTCGGATTCCCTGTGCAGAACGGATTTGATAGCTGTCCAGCGCCAGTTTATCCTTACATTGGCGGAAAAATACCTCAATTGGCCACCTGCATACGTAATTGTCCAGGATTTCATTTGTGGATAAAGACACATCCATGCAAAGGAAGGTCCTTAGTGCTTTCGGTTTTCCAAATGCTTTTTCGGGATAGCTGAAAAGAACAATTGCGTTTTCTATACCGTTGAGATTGCTTTCATATCGGTACACATAATAGTTTTTGCCTTTAACTGTCACAAGGTCAAAGTTTTTATGTGTCACGGATAATTCGGCAGCCAATTCGCTGAGCTTCTTTTTCATTCCTGACGGGTACAGCAAACGATTTGTTTTCAAAGCACCAATGGTATGAAATCCTTGTACGGCAAAGGTGTTGATTATTTTTTCAGAAACGTACCAACAGTCACAAAGAAAATAGGCCTGTACCGGAGGAGCTGGCAGTTCCTTTGCGATATCCTGAACAATGTCGATTTTAGAAATTGCCTTGTTATACAGCACAAAAGCATAATTCAAAACAATGCCGTTACAGGAAAGCATAACCGAAACTGCCTGATGCCCATAGTCCTGTTTGCCTTTCAAATGAGATTGATGAAAATACGCATCTTCAATCGGATGCAGAGCCCGTGACGAAGGCTTTGTCTTTGAAGCTATCGTATCGTCAACAATACAGAAAACAGGTTTTCCGGTGCGGGCTGCTTCTGAATAAATAATCTCAATGACAGACCGTTTTAATGTATCTGAAAGCAACGATTCATCCCACTTTCCAGAGTTGAGGAAATGGGCAATTGTAGTTCTATGGCAGGAACTGTTTTTGGCAAAATCCGTGGTTTTTCCATGGTATCCAGAAAGAAAGATGATAATCAGGATACTCATAAGATGATTGATCATTCGATTAGAATACGATTTGCATAAATCTAATTTTTTAAACTGGTTGTATATGAATGCTGAATGATGTATAGTATTTGCAGGAGACACCTTCTTTCGTGAATGCTGTAAATGTTGGTTTGGTCACTTTCATTATACAACACAATCGAATTCAAGGTGTCTTTCTTTTATGCAAAATCACGAACTTGCTCATTTATAGTATAAAGATAAAATGCGTAGTAAGAATTCAAATAAAAATAAAAGGAGGCTATAACAATGAGTAAAACAGAATGGACGAAAAAAATAATAATCATTGTGATTGGTTCGATCATAGCAGCATATGGCATTACCCTTGCATTGTATGCGGGATTTGGAGGGGCAACCCTTGCTGTTTTGTGGCAGGGGATTTCAAGGACATTTCATATAAGTATAGGCATGGCATCTCTGATTGTAGCCATAATTATGATCGTATTCTCATTTTTCTATGACAGATCACAGATACATATTGGTACGATTATTTATCAGCTTGTGTATAGCCTCTGTGTTGATTTGTTTGCAAATGCACATGTGTACAGTACGCATTTGTGGGTGAATGCACTGATTATGTTGCTGGGAGTCATGCTTTTTGCAGTCGGAACAGGAGTTTATGCGGCAGCTTCACTGGGACGTGGTTCTTACGAGGCATTAACCTTTTCTCTTGCGGAAAAGAACGGCTGGCAGGTAAAAGCAGTGCGGATGATACTGGATATTGTTATGGTACTTACCGGAGTTTTGCTGGGGGGAAAGTTTGGCATATGTACAATCGTAACGATCATTATCTCAGGACCGATTATTCAGTTTACAGCATCAAAAACTAAAAAGTTATTAAAAAAATAAAGATGTGGATTTGGTGAAAATCGTCACCGGCGGGAGTATCCAGAAGCAGTCCGACGCCTGATCTATACGACCAACACCATCGAAGGATTTAACCGCCAGCTCCGAAAAGTCACAAAATCAAAAACTGTATTTCCATCGGATGACAGCCTGCTTGACATGCCTGGAAATTGCATTATAATACAAACAAGGACAGAGTCCCCAAAACGGGCTCCGTCCTCGATAACTAATGACATATCTTATATCAGTTTTTTCTGTTTACACAAAACTTGAAACAGTCTCAATTACCGCTCTGTAGATTACAGCACAATTAAAAACTTTGTTTTCAATGTTACTAAGGATATCCGCATGACAGACATACCTACATGGAAACAGAAATTAGAACAGCAGTATATCAATCTTGCATTTGACCCTGCAGCAGCATTGAGTGATTTATCGAAGAAGGAGGCCTTCTATTTGAAAAAGAAAAAAGATGAAGTAACTATCCGTTCCAGTGCAGCAGAATACCTGACCTATGTTGCCTCTGTTGGTGGTCAGCAGGATAGTATTGAGATGCGCTATGAGGATGGGAATATATGGCTGACACAGAGGATGATGGCCACATTGTATGACGTTGGTTTGCCAACGATAAATGAACATAGCAATATAATCTTCAAATGATTATTGCGGTTGGATTCAAGGTTAATAATGAGCGAGCAGTACAGTTTCGTAAGTGGGCCAATGGCATCGTGAAGGACTACGCCATCAAAGGTTGAGTCATGGATGATGAACGCCTGAAAAATGGTGGCTCTGTGCTCACAGTAGAATATTTCGACCATTTGCTTGAGCAGATTCGAGAAATCCGTCTCTCTGAGCGTAGATTTTATCAGAAGATAACAGATATCTATGCTACAGCTCTTGATTATGACCGAACAGCGAAAACAACAAAGCAATTTTTTGCAAAAGTGCAGAACAAGATGCACTATGCAGTTCACGGACATACAGCAGCGGAGTTGATTTACGAGCGAGCCGATGCAGATAAGCCACACATGGGATTAACTACATGGGCTGCAGCTCCGGAGGGCAAGATTGTAAAAAGTGATGTCAGCATTGCGAAGAATTATCTAACAGATAAGGAAATGCGTTCATTGGAGCGTATTGTATCTGCTTATTTGGATTTGGCAATGGAACGCTGCAGACATCAACCCTGACGGGTGCAAAGATCAAAGAAATGGCAAAAGAAGGCTGTGATCTCAATGGAAACGGATATCCTTATCCATATGTGCTTCTGACCAAAGATGGAACCGATCTGGAGGACGAAAAAGAGTACACCGTTGTGATCTGTGGTTTCTTAAAAGGAATGGAAGACGAGCTGAATCAGCAGGATACCGGAATCGTCGGTCTTGATGCAGCAAAAGAATATCTGAAGAACGTAAAAGAAGTTTCATCCGGTACGCTGGATGACAGTCTGGTCAAAGAACAGAAAAAAAGACCATTATGTGTACGGATGTTGTGATCGAAGAAAATACGTATTACATGGTTTTAAAGAAGCTGGACGGATACGACTGGTCGATGCTGATGCTGGTGCCGACATCGGATCATTATGCGCAGATGTGCCTGCGGGTAGCGGATAATGGAATCGGTATGAGCAAAGAATTCCGGAACAGCAGCCACCCGCTGGCAAAGAAAATCCCGATTCTTGCGATGACAGCCAACGCATTTTCAGAAGATGTGCAGAATGCCTTCAAAGCGGGCATGAACGCACACATAGTAAAACCGGTGGATATGAAGGTACTGATAAAAACAGTGCGGAATCTTCAGACGGGCGCCGGAGCGGCAGGAACTTTAAATTGAAAAAATCCGGCAGAGTGTTTATAATGGATGGGAAAAACAAAACAGAAAGGCAATGCCGTTATGCGTAAAATTACAGAATTAAAAGAAAAACAGGAGATTGCGCTTGGAATATTACTGTATCTGGATGAAGTCTGCCGGAAACATCACCTGATCTATTTTGCAGCAGATGGAACGCTGCTCGGGCTGATCCGGCATCAGGGGTTCATTCCGTGGGATGATGATGTGGATGTCTGGATGCCGAGAGCGGATTATGAAAAACTGGAACAGATTGTAAACAGCGAAACGGATACACCGTACCGCGTCATGAATTTTCATAATACAAAGGGTTTCACACTGGCATACGGAAAGCTGGTACACACCGGAACGAGTCTTGTTGAGCACGTGGCAGGAGCTGTGGATACCGGTCTTTTCGTCGACATTTTCCCGTTTGACGGACTGCCGGAAAAAGATACACCGGAGTACGACCGTCACTGGAAAAAGCTGCTGTTTCTGGAAAGCCAGCGGATGAATGCATTCCGCACCTACCGCCAGACCTTAAAAGGAAACAAAGGAAGCTTCGCAAAATGGTGCAAATGGGCGATCCGGAAATGTTATGGAAAAGAGCGGATTCTGCGCGAGATGGAAAAAGAGTGCAGAAAGTACCGCGCGGAGGACTCAAAGTGGGTGGCCTGCCAGTGCGGCGGTTACCGCAAGTCGGACGCGATTCCCAAAACAGCGATCGAAGAGATCGTGCGCCTTCCGTTTGAAGGCCATCTGATCAATGCCCCGGCGGGATACGAGACGTATCTTCACACCCTGTACGGCGATTACCATCAGCTTCCGCCGGAGGATCAGCGTCATCCTGCGCATGTGGGAGATGCCTACTGGCGTTAGAACAGAGAAAAAAGCAGATGAGAGGTAAGCAATGAGTAAAATACTGGTGCTGGGACGTACCATGGACATGGGCGGAACGGAAGTGGCCATGGCAGCGCTGCTGCAGAAACTGGTGGAGAAAAAAGAAGATGTAACGCTTCTTCTGGTCGAAAAAAGAGGCGTTCTGCTGGAGCGGATTCCGAAGGAAGTGGAAGTGCGCCAGATGATCTGGGACAAAAAGCCGCATCCGGCTTTGGAACGGATTGTGGGAAAACGGGAGACACCGGCAGAACGGTCTTTCTATGCCAGAGGAATGGGCGTATTTCTGATGCGCGTCGTGTATGGAAAGAAACGGTATGGAAAACTGTATGAACGGATTCTGGAGTGTGTGGAGCCGGAAACAAAACAATACGATCTTGTTTTCGACTTTTTCGGATTCGGTGCGTTCACAACCGCATTCGGAGCCAGAAAGACGAATGCGCGGAAGAAAGCGGTCTGGTTCCACGGAGAAAATCTCTGGTGGCTGTTCCGGACCAGGGACTTTATTCCGGAGTATGATAAAATTTACTGCGTTTCCGAGCCTGTCCGGAAACAGGTCATTGCCCGTTTTCCAGAACTCGCGGACCGGACAGAGGTTCTGCTGAATTTCATTGACATCAAACAGGTGCAGAGACGGAGTGAGGAGCCGCTTAGCGATCCGCAGTACACAGGAGAGCTGAAATTTCTGACGGTGGGAAGAGCTTCGGAAGAAAAAGGATATGATATTGCGGTGCAGATTACGGCGGAACTGAAAAAACGGGGACTTTGCTTCAAATGGTTCATCATCGGTGATGGAAGAGATCTGAACAAGCTGCGGACCATGGCAAAGGAATATCAGGTGGAGCAGGAAATTATTTTTCTCGGAATGCGCGAAAATCCTGCGCCGTACGTAAAATCCTGCGACCTGTATCTCCAGCCGTCCCGTCACGAAGGCTATCCGATTACGATTGTAGAGGCGAGAAGCCTGCAGAAGGTCATCATCGCTTCCGATATTCCGTCCATGCGCGAGCAGATCCGGGATGGGGAAAACGGATATCTCTGTCCGCTGGATGTGATGCAGTTTGCCGATAAAATCCAGAAAGTGCTGGCAGATCAGGAAGGACGCGATGCGGTCAGAAAGAAGCTGCGGGAGGAACCCATTGATTTTTCAGCGGGATATGCGCAGATAGAAGCGTTTGCAAAAAAATAAAAGAGAAACAGCAAGAAAAAACGCCAGAACCGGCGATAAGATATTTCCGGTTCCGGCGTTTCTTTAGTTCTGGCGTCCCTGCTTGCTCTGCTGCTTGTTTTCATACATATATTTATCTGCTTTGTCAAACAGCGTGCGGAGCGTACATTCGTTGTAATCGGTGGAAAGTGCCAAGCCGTGGGAATAGCTGATGCGGAACTGGGTTCCGTAGCCGTTGAACTGTTCGACTTCGTTCTGAAACTCTGTGAGGATTTCTGTGATGCTTTCGCGGGTTGCATCATAGATGACCGCCATAAATTCATCGCCGCCGTATCTTCCTACGAAATGCTTCGCGGGAATCGAGTTTCGCAGCAGCCGGGCAAAGTTCAGAATCAGCTGGTCGCCGATGGAGTGGCCGAGGCTGTCGTTGACGCGTTTCAGGTTGTTCATGTCAAAGACGATACAGGCGGTAGGAGTTTTGATGAATTCCACATTGTGGAACAGCTCTTCGCACTTGCTCTTGTTCGGCAGTCCCGTGTGAAGGTCGATGTAGGCTTTCTGTTCCAGCTGGCGGTTGGCATGGGAAACTTTGACTGCGGCAACCGTTTCATCTGCCATCTGGAAATACGTCTCGCTCATGTCTACCAGATCCGCCGTTCCGTTTTCTCCGGATCTGACCTTCTGAATTTCATTTTTCAGTTTATCCCAGTAGGCAATCTGGACATCCAGTTTTTTCTGATAATCCTTGTCGGAAAGACTCACGAGATCGTAGTGGCCGTCCTCGTATTTCAGTACGCTTAAGATATCGTCCAGGTAAGGTCTATCTCAAATCCGGAAAGATCCCAGACTTCAATACTCTTTTTTCCCTTCCTGAAGCTCCTTTTTCTCCCCTTGTCCCGCTGAAACATGCTTTCCGCATCCTGAAACAGAAGCCTTCTTTCATCTTTCAGACGGATTACCGTTTCTAAACCGCATTCCTTCAAAGTATTGATAAACGGGGCATTCAGGTACAGTGCATCCGCCACAATCACATCTGCGAAATGACCATGCCTTTTCTTTAAACGCCGGATGAGCCTTTTCGCTCCTGTCAGTTCCCCTTCATCTTTTTCTGAACCATCTCTGGGTTTCAGCATTTCCTGCCCAAAGATCACATGCGGCGATTTTCCTACCGTCATACATACCACACTTCGATGAAAGTATTCTGTCTTCCCCGTCCCGTTCTTCCGGCTCAGGCAGTCTGGACAGGACTTTTTTGTACTGCTGAATAATTCCACCCCATCAATACCTGCCGCAACATATCCGCCTATGGTTCCTTCCCGAAATACGCGGTTGCGTTTCAGAACATCAATCGTCTGCGCGTGAATTTCCTCGATTTCTTTTGGATCAATCCGGGAAAGAAGATCCCTGACTGCATCAACTTTTGGGATTTTTCCACGGATACAGTTTTTCGGTCGTTTCTCCATGCTTTCCGGCGCTGAAAAAATGGTATGAAAACTTTCATACTGAAGCATCAGGAAAATCAGCACTGGCATAACGATATTAAACAACGGGATGGGTTTTCTTTTTCTTTCATCGGATAAACCCTTGATTTTTTGTGGAATTTTGTATACACTTTTCATATAAGTTAGCAGTTTCTTCAATGCTAATTTTTCATTAAGGACACCTTCTTTCGTATGTTTGTGGGGTAACATAATTATACAATAAAAGGTGTCCTTTTTGATTGTTTATGTCTACAATTGGAAGCGAGGTGAAGCATTTGGAAAAAGAAAAACAGAAAACAGAGAGAAAAGAACATATTCTGGTCTGTCTGTCATTTTCGCCGTCCAATGAAAAAATTATCCGGACTGCGGCACAGATGGCCCGGGCATTTGGTGCTAATTTTACAGCACTGTATGTGCAGACCGCGGAACCGGCAGAGAAAACGCCGGAGGATCAGGCAAGGCTGCAGAAGCATATCCGCCTGGCAGAACAGAGCGGGGCGGAGATTGTAACGACGCACAGCGAGGACATTGCCCTGCAGATTGCAGAATATGCGAGAATTTCCGAAGTAACGCGGATTGTCATTGGAAAAAGCATGATGGATCAGGGATTTTTTCGAAAGAGAAGGGGATGGACCGAACGGCTGACCGATCTGGTGCCGGATTTGGAAATCCATATCATTCCGGATTCCAATATCATTACCATATATCTGGTCGGCGTTATGATGACGTCCATTCTGACCAGCGGTTATACCTGCAGCGTAATCAGTTCTGTGATCAGTGTAGTGCTGTTTAACTACTTCCTGACAGAACCGCGTCTGACACTGTACGCGTACGGTTCCGGTTATCCGGTGACCTTTGCCATCATGCTGGGCATTTCCATTCTGACAGGTACGCTTGCATCAAAATTAAAAGAGAATGCAAAGCTGTCTGCGCGGGATGCGTTCCGGACGAAAATTCTTTTCAATACCAGCCAGCTTCTGCAGAAGGCAGAGGATGCGTCGGAGATTTTTGATATTACAGCGACAAAGCTTGTAAAACTGCTGGGAAGGGATCTGACGGCCGCACCGGCAGGGGCACAGGAGAGCAGAATTGTCCGCGGAACACTTTACAGCGCGCAGACAGGAGGAAAGACGGAAAAAATCTTTGACCTAAGGGAACAGGAAATCATTCAGTGGGTTCTCGACAGCCGGAAAAGAGGAGAAAAATGTCTGGATCGCGGTGGAGGACAACGGCCCCGGGATTCCAAAAGAGTCCAGAGAGCATGTGTTTGAGATGTTCTATTCCGGGAAAAATAAAGTAAGCGACAGCCGCAGAAGCCTTGGCCTTGGACTGGCACTCTGCCGTTCGATTGTAAATGCGCACGGCGGGGAGATAGCACTTTATGACTACGGTCCACAGGGCTGCTGCTTTCGGATTAACCTGCCGCTCAGTGAGGTGAATTTGAATGAATAAGACATTAATTCTGGTTGTGGAAGATGATACGCCGGTTCACAACCTGATTACTACGACGTTAAAAACACACGATTATAAGTATATTTCTGCAAAGAACGGTGCGGGTGCCATTATGGAGGCATCCACACATAATCCCGACATTGTTCTGCTCGACCTTGGCCTGCCGGATATTGATGGCGTAGAGGTGATTGAAAAGATTCGAAGCTGGTCGAATATGCCGATTATCGTAATCAGTGCAAGAAGTGAGGACAGCGATAAAATCGAGGCATTGGACGCAGGAGCGGATGATTATCTGACGAAACCGTTTTCTGTGGAGGAACTGCTGGCCCGCCTTCGAGTCACACAGCGCCGTCTGTCCCAGATGCAGGCAGAAAATGGAGTCCAGTCGGCTGTCTTTGAAAACGGCGCACTGCGGATCGAGTACGCAGCGGGGTGCGCATATCTTGACGGAGAGGAACTTCATCTGACACCAATCGAATACAAGCTGCTCTGCCTGCTGTCGCAGAATGCAGGGAAGGTGCTGACGCATACGTTTATTACACAGAAAATCTGGGGAAGCAGCTGGGAGAACGATATCGCTTCCCTCCGTGTTTTCATGGCGACGCTTCGGAAAAAGCTGGAAAAGAACGGAGAGCAGACGCAGTATATCCAGACGCATATCGGGGTTGGCTACCGGATGCTGAAGGTAGAGTAAAAGAAGAAAAAATTTGACTTTACAGGCCTAAAATGATAGCATAAAGGACAGAGAACGCAGTTTTGGGAGGACGAAAAAACGGATGATGAAAAACCTCGAAGTACTGGAGGAAATTAGAAAACAGGGAAAAAATCTGATCGAGACAAAACGGGATGAGTTTGTAAAGCAGAATCTTTTATCGGACGAGTTTATTCAGATGATGCAGAAGAACAAAAAGCCGTTCGAGCTTCTGATGTCGTATTATCAGTGCGCCATTATGGAAATCGAGACAAAGTTCCGGGTGCTGAATCAGGAATACTCGCTTTCCTATGACCAGAACCCGATTGAAGGAATCAAAACAAGGGTCAAATCGTATGAGAGCATTATGCGGAAAATCCGCGTGAAAGACATCCCGGTCACACTGGAGTCTATCGAGGAAAATATCCGCGATATCGCCGGTGTGCGTGTGATCTGTTCTTTTCCAAGCGATATTTATAAGCTGGCAGACAGTTTTCTGAAACAGGATGACATTACGCTGATTGAGCGGAAGGACTATATTCAGCATCCGAAGGAGAGCGGCTACCGCAGTCTTCATCTGATCGTTCAGGTGCCGATCTTTTTACAGGATACAAAGAAACTGGTCTACGTGGAAGTACAGTTCCGTACGATCGCGATGGATTTCTGGGCGAGTCTGGAGCATAAGATGCGCTACAAGAAAAATATTCCCGAAAATCATGTCAAATATCTGCAGGATGAACTCTACGACTGCGCAAGACAGAGCGCGGAGCTGGACAACCGTATGCAGAATATCCGGAATCTGATTGCAGAGGAAGCAGAAGAGGAAGACCACTGCACCTTTGTAACGCTGCCGATGCGATGACGGATTTGAAACAAGGAGGATGCAAAATGAAACAGTGTATGGATGCAGATAATCTTCACCGTCACCTGAAAAAGATCATCGGTTAGGTGCAGGCGATCGAACGTATGGTGGATGAGGACGTGCCGTGCGAGGATATACTGGCGCAGATCAATGCGGTAAAATCGGCACTTCATAAAGTAGGACAAGTTGTCCTCGAGGGCCATATCCAGCACTGCGTGCGCGACGGCATCGAGCACGGAGATGCGGATCAGACGATTGTACAGTTTACGAAGGCTGTGGAACGGTTTGCAAATATGAAATAAAAATAAGAAGATAAGATGAAAAGAGAACTTCCGGCAGGAGCAGAAAAAAGATGCTTCGTCAGAAGTTCTTTTTGTTTTTCTGATTTTGAAAAACTCCTCTTGACAACCAATACCCCTATAGGTATACAAGGAGGAAATAGTGTGAAAAAGTTAGAGGAGTTTCTCGAGTTGGGGAGGAACGAAGAAGGACATCACGCTGGCATGCGCCGACAAGAGCAAAAAGCTTTTCGTCTTCCTTGTGTAAATCGATTATGGTAAAAATCCTCCCAAAAACAAAATAGAAATAAGTCGTTGTATCCTGTTTCTATCGTACCGGATTTTGCAGAAAAGACAAGTGCGTACCTGAAAGTGACATGGTTTCCAAAAGATACTAATGGACTTCGAAATTAAAGAATCAGCTCCTGTTCCCGGAACAGTGCGTCGACCGCCTCTTCATACTCGGCAAGCCGGTTCGCCTTTTTGATCTTTTTCAGATATTTCTGCGGATTGGTAAACGACATTCCAAGATAAATCCAAAGTGCTTTTAATTTGAACAGCACATTTTTATCCCCGGAAATCACACACGCATAACCGGCGCAGAGATCCTCACAGAACGCGTGCAGCAGCTCTTTATCGGGAGCAGAGGCTTCGCCGCCTGCCGGATCTGCACTGCGCAGCATCCCAATCAGCCACGGATTCTGCAGTACCCCGCGTCCGAGCATCACTTTCTCCGTGTCCGGAAACTCACGGCAGAGATTCTGAAAATCATCGGGTGAGAAAATGTCACCGTTGTAGCAGAGCGAGCAGCGGCTCGTCTCATACGCTGTCCGGTAGCACTCCATGCGCGGCGTAAATTTATAGAAATCTTTCTGAATCCGCGGATGAATGATCAGTTCCTCGAGCGGATATTTGTCGTAAACCGTAAGCAGATCCTCCCACTCGTCGGTATCCGTTGTGCCAAGCCGCGTTTTGATCGAGATGCGGCAGTCGCACGACGAAAAAATCTCATCGAGAAACGCGTCGAGCGTATTCGGCCACGCGAGCAGCCCGGAGCCGCGCCGCTTGGCGACAACCGTGCCGGACGGGCATCCGAGGTTCAGATTGACGGTATCGTAACCGTACTCCCTCAGTTCCTTTGTCAGGAACAGAAAATCCTCCGCCTGATTAGTGAGAATCTGCGGAATCACCGTCATTCCTTCGTTGTGCTCCGGGAGAATATCGTTCCGTTCGCGGGAACTCATTTTTTTATTTGTAATAAACGGCGTGAAATAACGGTCCGCCGCCGGAAAATATTTGTGGTAAGCATTCCGGTACACATACCCGGTCAGCCCTTCCATCGGGGCGAGATAAAACTGCATGATGATAAAATCCTTTCGAAAAATAGTCAGGGAACTGCAGAAAATGACTGCATTTCCCAATATCCAAAAGTGTACCACAAAACCATGGAAAACGACAGAAAAAGTTCCTACAGAAAGTGCAGTCAGACACCGAGAAGCACGGAAAATACAAAATATACTAAAATAGTGGGAAAAATAGAGAAAAATGCAGAAAAGGTCTTGACTTTAAAGTGTACTTGAATGATACACTGATTCCAGAAGGAAACATAAGGGAGGAATTTCAAGATGGAAAAAGTAAAAAAAGTAACCCTTTCCGGCATGCTCTTTGCGATCGGCCTGATCCTGCCGTTCTTCATCGGCCAGATCCCGGCAGTTGGAAAAATGCTCCTGCCATGAACGGCTGGAAGCATACTACGATATGAAGGTCTTCCTCACGATCGATCCGATCGAGCAGATCCAGAGAATTGAAAAGCGGAACGGGAGTGAAAAGGCGGTGGAATTTCAGAAGAAATGGATTCCGCTCGAGGAGCTGTATTTTGAAAAATGCCGCACCAGAAGCCGGTGCGACGTCTGTTTTACAATGTGTGATGAGATGTAGAAAAAATCCGATACAGAATCTTTTTTGAGGGGTCCTCAAAGATTTCTGTACCGGATTTTTCTAATTCTGCATATGAATCTGCTCGCCCGTCACCGGCGCAAAGCAGCGAAGCGTTTCGCCATCAAGATTCTCGCGGTGCATATCAACCGCAGAAATCTGATGATTGTCATACGTCGTATAATAGTAAATTCCCTGCGTCGCATTGCAGCAGGAAGTATAGAGCGTGATCTCATACTTTCCGTCCGCCACCTCGCAGCATCCTCTCTGCTGGTCAACAGAATTTAAAATATGGAAAAACTGGCTGACACTCTCCGTTTCGCTGTTTCCCGAGATCGAGTTCTGCTTTACAAACGCCACGCGTGCAAAGCGGGAAGCAGACGAGAGGTCGCCCGGCAGTCCAAGACCGCCCATGCCACGGCTGTACGTAGAAAGATCGAGCTGGTTGGAAAACGTGTTGGCCGGCTGTTTCGGTGACAGATGCAGGTAATTGTTCAGTGAGAACATCTGCATTGGAAACGGCGGATTGTTTGTCAGAACGCCGACCGGATTGTCGTAGACATGCAGACCGTCCGCCGTGGATTCCACGGTGATGGCACCCGATGCATCTGCGATGATCCAGTGAAGCTGTGCGAGCGGAAGATTCTTTTTAAAAGGTGTGCTGATGAGATTGATACGGGAGAGGGATTCTTTTGCTTCCGCAAGCGAAGCACATGTACCGAGAATCCACGGGATCAGCTCGAACTGCGCGATATTGTCTTTCTCCGGTTTCGGATCGAAATAAACGGCATTTCCTACAAAATTAAGGCCGGCGATACCAAGCCCCTTTTCATTGAACGCCTCATAATAGAGCGGGTAATCATCCATCACACACGCCATGCCGATCATTGCATAGTGATGGGAAAGGGACGGCATATGAAGAAAGGAAAACGGATAATTGCGAGGTGTAACGGTGATCTGGTCGCCATAGGAAAATTCATAATCGAGTGTGCGACCCATATAAAAGTCGCGTGTTTGATAGGTTGCTGCTGTACACATAGAAAAACTCCTTTCGATGGACGGGTTGTCATTGCTGTAAGGTATCATAGCACAGAAGCGGAGGAACGAACAGGAGAAAAATATGAAAAAAGTATAAAAAAGTATAAAAAAGGATCCTGTCAGGCAGGATCCTTCAGAGTGGAGACAAAACCCTGCTTTTGCAGGGTTTGCTATGGGTGTTTTTTGAGGGATGATTGCTCAGATACGCTCCGGGTCGCTGACCGGTATCTGTTTCGAAGCAGCAGATCAGACATAGATGCTGTGATTTGAAAGGACGCTGCAGGAAGAGGTGGAATTACGCAAGATGCTTCCGGAAGCGTTCTATGACAGCAACGGATTCTGCACTGACAGGTTTCGGAACAGCGGACGGTTTTGCAAGAAAATAGCCCTGCAGGAGATCAACATCCAGTTCCAGTACCTTCAAAAGTTCAGCTGGAGTTTCCAGACCCTCGGCAATGATTTTCATGCCTCTTTGATGTGCATAGGAAACAATATTTTCTACGATCTGCTGCTTGTCCGGATCGGAGTCGATATCGCGGATGATGGAAAGATCTAGCTTGATATACGCCGGTGCAAGCTCCAGAAGCGTTTTTTCATTGCTGTAGCCGCTGCCGTAGTCATCCAGGGCAAATACACCGGAAAATCCCGGCATCTCACGTTTTTTCAGCAGAGCTGTAAGATCCGGTGAATCCTCCTCTGTGATCTCAATGACAATCCGATCCTGAAGAAAGCTGTATTGTTCGACGTAAGCCACTGCCTCGTCGTGATTCATGTATTGGCTTGCAATCGAATTGACAAAGAGAAGCTCATCACCGCGTATCTGATGGGTGGAGAGGAATGTGGCATAGGATTTTGCAGAGAGAAACATAGTCAGACGTTCTATTTCATGCAGGCACTCTTCCTCGTGAGCCAGCTGCAGGATCTGATCCGGACGAGTAAGTGCCGGGAGATTTCCGCGCATCAGCGCCTCGTAGGCGTAGATACTGCCGTCCGTGGCGGAAACAATTGGCTGGAAGTAATACGTAAACAGCTCTTCATTCAACATTTTATGGAACAGGCGGCGCATCTCGGTTTCCTTTGCATTTTTTGTAAAAAGCTCCAGATCGAATTCGGTAATGTACCCTTTTTCTGCTTTCTTTACCTGGTACATTGCGAAATCCGCATATTTTTTCAGCGTAGACAGATCTGTACTGTTTTCCGGATACCAGGAAACTCCGCCGGAAAGGCGAAGGGGCAGTTTACGACCACTTGGCAGCTCCAGGGCTGTATTTGAAACCGCAAGGGAAAGATTCTGCAGAAGTGCTCGAATTTCTTCCTGCGATTGGTAGCCGTAGAACAGAAGATTAAATTCATCGCCGGAAATACGGGCACAGAGCGTTTTAGCCGGCACAGAGGAGATAAAACACTGTCCTGCCTGCCGGATATAGGCATCGCCCCAGTCGTGGCCGAAGGTGTCGTTGGTGCGTTTTAGATTGTCAAGGTCGATCATCAGAAGGGCAGCGTGACCGAGAACTTCCGAATGCTCAAAAAGAGCTTCACTTTCCCGCTGAAACGCGCGTCGATTGTAGAGACCGGTCAATGCATCGTAATCACGCTCGTGCTCCATGCGCTGCCGTTCCAGCATAACGGAGGTAAAATCTTCGACAAGTCCGATCTGCGCATAGCCCTCGCGGGAGGTCTCCATACGGATGTAGCGGATTGTTCCGTCAGAAAATGAAATTTCATACACCTTAGAATGTCCGACCCATACGGTATGAGAATGTGTCTGGTCAAATTCACGCAGCATCTGCTGGAAATACCGGGTGGAAAGCCCGGAGACATCTTCAGATGGAAGGTTGAGCATGGGAAAAAGTTCTTTGTGACATAGACCGTGTTGAGATCAAAACGCATCTCATAGCCACCCAGTTCAATACTTGCCATTTCCATGATACGCAGGAATTTTGTGGAGGTTGTCAGAATAATATGGATACTGCCGTCATCGGAAAAGTCACCTTCTTCCAGGTAATTGGGAAGATAGGCAGCCTTTTCTTTCTCTGTAAGATAAGGGGAAAGATCAACGACCTGTCCCATCTGCTCAAGCGTATAGGCGGTATCGGCGTAGGCGGAAAAAATATTTGGCATGGCAAGGGCACCAACCCTTCCTTTGGCGGCATCGAGAACATTTTTTTCCAGGTCATTGATGCTGCCCTGACTGGAGGCTTCGACCGTAATATGCTCTTTTTTTCCGATCGTTGTATTGAATTCCTCAACAAGACGTTCAAAGGAAGCTAACTGATCTCCGTTGTAATACGTCCATACGGTCAGCGTAACGGGTTTGTCGGAGGCGCGGCATCCGCCAAGAAGCGATACAGCGAGAACAGAACTCAAAAGAACGGTTGTGGCTTGATTTAAAAAAATTATAACATAAAGGAACAGGAGCCGCAATCGAAATTAAGCCGTGGAACAGAAAAGTTGTTACAGTTCACTGGTTCCCAGCGAACTGTAACATTCGCAGCCCTCATTTAAAGTTTTGCTTCGCAAAAGGAGGGCTGCTCACGCCTGAATCACTTTCTTACGCAGCGAAACAGCAAGTGTTTCACTGCTGAGTGAACTGTAACGAAAAGTTACCTGTTGTTTGCCGGGTACCGGTAAAGTGTAATGCAGCAGGAAAGAATCCGGTAAAGGAAAAAAGCTCCGCCGGAAAAAAAAGGTGGTATTTCCGGTGGAGCTCTGTGAAAAAAGTGATCAGAATTTTACTGATGATAATAAGAGAGGAAGTCGGTGAGCTTTCCAACCGCATCCTTTAAAACTTCAATTCGCGGCAGGTAAACAACGCGGAAGTGATCCGGCTGTCCCCAGTTGAAGCCGCCGCCGTGGACGATCAGAAGTTTTTTGTCGCGCAGCAGATCGAGAGCAAATTTTTCGTCGTTTGTGATATTGAACTTTTTCGTGTCAATTTTCGGGAACATGTAGAACGCAGCTTTTGGTTTGACTGCGGTGATACCCGGAATATCGCAGAATGCCTTGTAAACGTATTCGCGCTGCTCGTAAATCCGTCCGCCCGGAACGATGTAGTCGTTGACGCTCTGGTGGCCGCCAAGAGCGGTCTGGACAACGGACTGGGCCGGAACATTAGAGCAGAGACGCATGTTAGAAAGCATTTTGAGTCCTTCAATATAGTCCTTTGCGATAGCTTTATTTCCGCTTAAGATCATCCAGCCGATACGGAAGCCTGCGATCATGTGCGATTTGGAAAGACCACTGAAGGTGACACAGAACAGATCCGGTGCGAGGGATGCAATGGAAACATGCTCGAGACCGTCCATGACGAGCCGGTCATAAATTTCATCGGAAAAGATGATCAGCTGATGTTCTCTGGCAAGCTCGACAATCTGCTGCAGTACCTCTTTCGGATAGAGTGCACCGGTCGGGTTATTCGGATTGATGATAACAATCGCTTTTGTGCGGTCGGTGATCTTCTTTCGCATATCATCGATGTCCGGATACCATTCGGACTGTTCGTCGCAGATGTAGTGGACGGCTTTTCCGCCGGCCAGCGTTGCGCAGGCAGTCCAGAGAGGGTAATCCGGGGATGGGATGAGGATTTCATCCCCGTCATCCAGAAGAGCGGACATACAGAGGTTGATCAGCTCACTGACGCCGTTTCCTGTATAAATATCATCAATAGAAACATTTGGCAGTTTCTTTAACTGTGCGTATTGCATGATTGCTTTTCTTGCGGAGAAAAGTCCCTGGGAAGGAGAGTAGCCCTCACAGTCGGTAAGCTGATGACTCATGTCGTAGATGACCTCATCCGGGGTACGGAAACCAAAAGGAGCCGGATTTCCAATGTTCAGCTTCAGAACCTGCGTGCCGCACGCTTCCATGCGGTTGGCTTCTTCTACGACAGGTCCGCGGACATCATATAAGACATTGTCGAGTTTTGATGATTTTTTAAATTCTCGCATAGGGGAACCTCCTGTTTTTGTCTGGGAAAGAGAAGCAGCAGATGGATCAGAACAAGATTCTGTCGAATCAGAAACCGTATCTGCCGTATAGTTTACTGTGGAATCTTTTGCAAGCAGCCAGTCGGGATCGACCTGGAGCACATCGGCCAGAAAGTGAAGAATGTCGGAGCGCGGAACCGTTTTTCCGCTGACATACTGGCTGACATGGCTTTTCCCAAGCTTCACACCGCGCCGCTGGGCCGCTCGGATCAAATCGACCTGCTTGAACTGTTTCGCCTGCATGGCTAGTTTCAGACGGTCGGAAAAGGTTTCGTTTGTCATAGAAAATCTCCTTAAGATAGAATACAAAATAAAAAAAAGTTCAAAACTGTGCTTATTGTAGCATGGACAAGAAAAAAGTTCAATAGAAAAACTGAAAATTGTAAAAATGTTGAAAAGTTCAAAATTAAAGCGAAACAAGTTCAATTATAATATTGTCTATTCTGTACAGGTAAAGCGTTAAACCTTGCGCATTTTGCAAATTGACAAACGATGAGATTTCGGTAGAATAAAAAAATAGGATGCTATGCGTTTCTGTTGGGATCCGCCAATAGAAACGGGAGAGAAAGGAAGGAAAATGTATGGGGGAAGGTCATAAAAAACTGAATTTTTCCGATTGTATGGGACTTGCGATCGGACAGATCATCGGTTCGGGCATCATGGTACTGACGGGAATCGTCATCGGTCTGACAGGACACGGCATTGCCGCAGCGTTTATTTTAGGTGCCGTGCTTGCCATTATCACCTGTGTACCGTTCATCATCCTGACGTCCGCAATCCCGTCATCAGGCGCCGGCTTTACTTACATCCGACGATTGATGGGTGAAAAAGCCGGCTTTATGTACATTGCGATGTTTGTCTTAAGCCAGGTTCTGATCGCAACGTACGCGAAAGGCTTTGCGAGCTATTTCTGCTCGATTTTTCCACAGTTTGGCGAGTCGGCTGTCGCAATGGCAGCACTTGTAATCTGTACCGCCGTCAATCTCATCGGACTGAAATCGAGCGCACTGGTGCAAAAGGGCATGGTTGTGCTGTTGCTTTTGAGCCTGTTCTTATTTATTGTATTCGGTCTGCCCAAGGTGAGCTGGGATGCCCTGACACCGACGGTATCCAACCTGATGCCGAACGGTCCGAAGAACTTTTTCACAGGCGTAGCGCTTTTAAGTTTTGCGTGCGGAGGCGCAAAATTCGTTGCGGAGAACGGAGATGATATCGTGGAGCCGTCCCGCACGATTCCAAAGGTTATCGTGCTTTCCACGAGTATCGTTGCTGTATTCTACGTGCTGATCGGTATCGTGGCAGGCGGCGTGCTTCCGGTCGAAACGGTCGCATTTCAGAATCTGACGCTTGTCGCACAGGAGATTTTTCCAACCTGGCTGTACCTGTTTTTCGTGTTCGGTGGTGCCGTATTTGCGCTGCTTACCACCCTGAACGGAACCTTGAGCTGGGTGACAAGAGGACTGCAGGCTGCCGCAAAACAGGGCTGGCTGCCGGAAAAAACCGCGGAGGAGAATAGAAACGGTGTTCCGGCGATCCTTCTGATGGTCTTTTTCCTGATGGGCGCCATTCCGATCCTTACGGGAATGGATCTGACATTGATTTCCAACATGGGTGTCGGAACCGATATGGTGACGGAATTTATGGTACTCCTGGCCTGCTGGCGTCTGCCGGATATCTTCCCGGAAGAGTATCAGAAATCTGCGTTTTGTATGAAAAAGCGGACACTTCACATTCTGCTGTTTTTCATCGGCATTCTGATGATCGGAACCTCGTATGTCAATCTGTCGGATCTTACGGTTCCCGCGGCGATCGCATGCGGCATCTATATTCTGGTGATGTTTGTTTACACGCAGGTCCGATACCCGTATGTGAAGGCAAAACAGGAAAAGAAAGAAGACAAATAAAGAAGAGAAATGGAGAAGAAACATGAGGGCAACAACAAAAGAGCAGGGCTTTTACAGCCAGATTTTTAAGCTGGTTCTGCCGATTGTGATTCAGAATCTTTTAAGCGCGGCAGTCAACTCTGCCGATGTCGTGATGCTGAACTACGTGGGACAGTCCGCTATTTCCGCGGTATCCCTGGCATCCAACTATGCAAATGTATTATTTATGGTTTATTACGGACTGGGAACAGGAGCAACACTTCTGTGTGCCCAGTACTTTGGAAAAGGCAATATGCGAGCAATTCAGACTGTCGAGGGAATCGCACTTCGATTCTCCGTCATCATCTCCGTCGTTGTGGCAGGAATTGCTTTTACCATGCCACAGATGATGATGCGTCTGTTTACAGATAATGCGGAACTGATCCGGATCGGTGCTTCGTATCTGCGCGTCATGGGTGTGACCTACCTGTGCTGGGGCATTACGGAGATCTATCTTGCGGTGCTTCGAAGCCTCGGCCGTGTGACGATCAGCATGGCGATGAATATGATGGCATTCGCACTGAACGTATTTTTCAACGCATGCTTCATTTTTGGCCTCTTCGGATTTCCGAAGCTTGGAGCAACCGGTGTTGCAATCGCAACGGCGATGTCGCGTGTCATTGAACTGATCGGCTGCGTGATTGTGTCGATTATGAGTAAGGATATCAAGCTCGATCTGCGGTACATGTTCATCCGCAACAAGCTGCTGTTTTCCGATTTTGTGAAGCTTTCACTTCCGGCACTTGGAAATGATCTTTCCTGGGGCGTTGCATTTTCGATGTATTCTGTGATCCTGGGCCATCTGGGAAGCGATGCGGTAGCGGCAAACTCGCTCGTTGTCGTTGTAAGAAATATCGGAACCGTGCTGTGCTTTGGTGTGGCAAGTGCAGGCGGTATTCTGCTTGGAAATGTTATGGGAGAAGGAAATCTGGAAAAGGCGAAGGAATATGCATCGAAACTGCTGAAGCTGACGGTTGTTGCCGGAGCTGTGGGTGGACTGGTTGTGCTGGGTATCACGCCGTTTGTATTGAAATTTGCTTCTTTAAATGAGACCGCGATGCATTATCTGAAATATATGCTGCTGATCAATACCTATTATATTATGGGGGCGGCCGTCAATACGACGCTGATTGCCGGAGTATTCCGTGCCGGAGGTGACACAAAGTTCGGACTGGTCTGTGATACGATTGATATGTGGTGCTACGCGGTGCCGCTTGGATTTATTGCAGCGTTTGTCTTCAAGCTTCCTGTCCTTGTGGTTTATTTCCTGCTGTGTACAGACGAGTTTGTAAAATGGCCGTGGGTTCTGAAACGGTATAAGAGCGGACTGTGGGCAAAAAACATTACGCGGGATCACCTGTTTGAGGATGAAGAAAAAGAATAGATGATATAGAAAAAAGACATCTGCAGGGGTGAAAAATCACTTCGCCAGATGTCTTTTTTCGTGTTTTTCAAACATGCTCTAGAGAACGGTATATCCCTTGCTCTTTAAGCTTGCTTCTGTCTCGTATACATCCGGTACATGAAACACCATGATCGGGCAGCCGGACTCGCGGTTGAAAGAGAGATAGATATAGTCGATGTCGATATTTGTCTCAAGCAGTGTTTTCAGAAGGGAATTTAAGTTACCCGGCTGATCAACTACCTCGACACCGAGTACATCCGTCTGGCGTGTCATGTAACCGGCAGCCTGAAGCGCCTGCTCTGCTTTATCCGGATCGGAAACGACCATGCGGACAATGCCGTACTCTGCGCTGTCGTTGTTGACGGAACCTAAAATATTGACGTCGTTTTCAAACAGAATCTGTGTGATCTGCTGCATCGTGCCTTTTTTATTTTCTGCGAAAATAGAAAGTTGTTTTAACATAATGGGGGCCTCCTAAAATTGATCTCTGATTCCATTATACTGCCAAAATCAAACGCGTCAACGAATTTTGTAAAAGAAGACGAAAAAAAAAGGTAAAAAAGCGTATCGTTTACAGAAAATTAATAGAATAAAAGCATCAATATAAAAAATAAAAAAAGAAATCAATGAGCGAAAAAAAGACAGAAAAGTCGGATAATAAGAGAAAATGCACAAAATACAAATAAAATATGAGAAAACAGGTGAAAAAACTTTTGCATAATGACGAAAAATGCGTTACAATATAAGCGCTATATGTGAATTTATTATTGGGAGGTATTAGAATTATGGCAACATTTTATGCATCAAAAACAGGAGAAGTATCTGCAAGAGAAAAAGAACATTCCGCGCTGGTACGTGAACTGGCCGGTGAGTGCATGACACTTCTTGAAAACGACGGAACCCTGCCGCTTGCCGGTGCAGGAAAAGTCGCAGTTTATGGTAACGGCGTCCGCCACACGGTAAAAGGGGGTACCGGTTCCGGAGACGTTAACACAAGAACGGTTGTTACGATCGAACAGGGCTTAAAAGAGGCCGGCTTTGAAATTCTGACTGGTAAATGGCTCGATGAATATGACAAAGTGCTTGCAGATGCGCAGGCTGCATATCAGGCAGAGCTGGCAAAAAAAGCAGAGGAGCTTCACGTTCCGATTTTTGCTGTTATGTTCTCGGAAGTATTTGCACAGCCTGACGTGCCGGTAATTACCGAAAAAGAGGACACCGATACCGCTATCTATGTTCTGTCAAGAAACTCCGGTGAAGGTGCAGACCGCTATAACAGAGCATGCGATTATCTGCTCGGCGAAAACGAGCTCGCTGACATTGCCTATCTGGCAGAGCATTATGAGAAAACAGTTTTAATTTTGAATATTGCGAACCTTGTAGACACCACAGAGTTAAAGAAAATCAAAGGACTGAATGCAATTCTTCTTGCAGGACAGGCCGGAAATGCAACCGGAAACATCGTTGCAGACGTTGTTCTCGGAAAGAGCATCCCATCCGGAAAGCTGACTGATACATGGGCTGCTTCCTATGAAGACTATCCGTCCTCAAAAAATTTCAGCCACAACAACGGTGACACCAACGATGAGTATTACAGCGACGGCATTTATGTCGGCTACCGTTATTTTGACACCTTCAACGTAACCCCGAACTACTGCTTCGGCTATGGCAAAGGTTATACTGATTTTGAGACGGAAGTAAGGGACGTGGAGGCAGATGCCAAGAACGTTACCGTTACCGCATCCGTAAAGAATATTGGTGATACATTCGCCGGAAAAGAAGTCGTACAGGTTTACTATTCCGCACCGGATGGCACGATTGAGAAACCGTATCAGGAGCTTGGCGGCTTCGGAAAATCCGATCTGCTCTCGCCGGGTGAGTCCCAGACGATTACCATTTCCTTCCCGACGAGATCTATGGCTTCCTACGATGAGAAAAAAGCAGCATGGGTACTCGAGGCAGGAACGTATTACATCCGTGTCGGCAACAGCTCCAGAACAACGAAAGTAGCAGCAGCCCTGAATCTCAAAGAGACCGTTGTTACGGTTCAGGGAAAGAATCTCTTCCCGGCAGATGACGCTCCACAGGAACTCTCCAAAGCAGGCGTAACACCGTACAGCTATGAAGGTGAGGCAGAAGAAAAAGCAGCTGCAAAACAGATCGATATCTGCAGCAAATGCATCAAGACGGAGACTGTTGTCTACAGTGAGACACCGGAAGCATTCCCGGCTTATGAGGGAGAGAAGCTGACAGCGGCAGATGTAAAGAGCGGAAAAGCGACGTTAAAAGATCTCGTATCGCAGCTGACCGTAGAGGAGATGGCTGCCGTCTGCAATGGTACTGCAGACGGACTTGGCCAGGAAGGATTTATCGGATCTTCTTCCGATATGGCGCCTGGAGCAGCGGGAGATACAACTTCCATTCTTCTTGAGGACAGAGGTATTTACAATACGATTCTTGCAGACGGTCCGGCCGGTCTTCGTCTGATTCCGCACTTTGTCGTTGATGCAGACGGAAAGATGGTATCCTCCGGAAATCCTCTGGAAGATGCGTTTAACAAAAATGAAATCGAAGTTCCGGAAGGCGGCACGGAGTATTTCCAGTACTGCACCGCAATCCCGGTAGCAGCGCTTCTTGCGCAATCGTGGAACATGGATCTGATCCGGAAATGCGGTGATATCGTCGGAAAAGAGATGGAAGAATTCCACATTTCCGTATGGCTGGCGCCTGGCATGAATATTCACAGAAATCCGCTTTGCGGAAGAAATTTCGAGTACTACTCGGAAGATCCGCTGGTGGCAGGTATGTGTGCCGCAGCCGATACCAGAGGAATCCAGTCCCATGCCGGAATCGGAACCAGTATCAAGCACTTTGCAGCCAACAACCAGGAAGATAACCGTATGTACGTCAATGAGCACATCAGCGAGCGCGCAATGCGTGAAATCTATCTGAAGGGCTTTGAAATCGCAGTCAAGACAGCACAGCCGATGACGATCATGTCTTCCTACAACCTGGTAAACGGTGTGCATACTGCCAACAGCCACGACCTTCTGACCGCAGCAGCAAGAGATGAGTGGGGCTTCGCAGGCTATGTCATGACCGACTGGGGAACCTCAGAGGACATGAGCGGATTGTTCGCTTACAAATATAACCTGAAATATGGACATTCCACTTCAAGAGAGTGTGTTCTTGCAGGAAACGATCTGCAGATGCCTGGCCAGCAAGGAAACCGTCAGGAAATTGTAGCATCTGTTGCAGACGGAACTCTGCCGATTGGACAGCTTCAGACCTGTGCATACCGCATTCTGAATGTTGTTCTGCAGTCCCTCGCATATGATGACTGCAAACCATACGGTGATCAGTTCGAACTCGAAGAGGCAGTTACCGTTACAAAAGCATAAAAAATCAAAAAAACATAGAAGCAGCCCCGCAGACCTTTACCATAAGGCTTTGCGGGGCTGCTTTTTGTACGGTCAAAGGAGCAAGGCTGTGACTGCAAGAGATAAGCGATTTCCGCAATCTGCAAGCCCAGCTTGGTGGCATAAAATGTAAAAAGCTCACGAAAGAACTGTAAAACTGGAGAAAAATACAGAATAAAATCGGTAAAAAAATAAAAAATAGTGAAAAATGCACAAAAAGATTGTCCATAGAGCAAATAGTGTGTTATAATGAATGCATCTATTAAAACAGGGGGATAGATTATGGCAAAAGAAATGATAGCAATGCTTCTTGCCGGAGGTCAGGGATCTCGCCTTTATGCGCTGACCGAGAAGCTTGCAAAACCGGCAGTTCCATTTGGCGGAAAATATAGAATCATCGATTTCCCACTTTCTAACTGCGTAAATTCCGGAATTGATACCGTAGGTATTCTGACACAGTATCAGCCAATGGTGTTAAATGAGTACATAGGAAACGGCCAGCCGTGGGATCTGGACCGCCTCCATGGAGGTGTTCACGTGCTGCCTCCTTATCAGAAAGCCTCAGGTTCTGACTGGTATAAAGGAACTGCAAATGCCATCTACCAGAACATTCCATTCATCGAGAGCTACGATCCGGAGTACGTCATCATCCTTTCCGGAGACCAGATCTGCAAACAGGACTACAGCGATTTCCTCCGCTTCCATAAGGAAAAGGGCGCAGAATTCAGCGTTGCGGTTATGGAAGTGCCGTGGGAGGAGGCATCCCGTTTCGGACTTATGGTAGCAGATGAAAATGACAAAATCACCGAGTTCCAGGAAAAACCAAAACAGCCGAAATCCAATCTGGCATCCATGGGTATCTACATTTTCAACTGGGATATCCTGAAAAAATATCTGATTGAGGACGAGGCAGACCCGAATTCTTCGAACGATTTCGGAAACAACATCATCCCGAATCTTTTAAAAGACGGACGCAATATGTACGCTTATCATTTCAGCGGATACTGGAAAGATGTAGGAACCATCTCCTCTTTGTGGGAGGCAAATATGGAAATCCTCGATCCGGAACACAGCGGAATCAACCTGTTTGACAATGATTGGAAGATTTACAGCCGAAACAGCGGAAAAACAGGCCATAAGATCACCGAAACCGCTGTTGTGGAAAACTGTATGATCACCGATGGCTGCCGTATTGCAGGTCATGTCAAACGTTCGATTCTGTTCTCTGGTGTAAAGGTTGCAGAGGGCGCAGAAGTAGAAGATGCCGTTATCATGGGAGGAACCGTGATCGAATCCGGAGCAGTCGTGAAACACTGTATCGTTGCGGAAAACGTTGTGATTGGCCAGAATGCCGTGGTAGGAGAAATGCCGCATGACGGTGAAAAAGGTGTTGCCACCATCGGATCCGGAATCCATATCGGTGAGCGTGCCAAAGTAGGACCAAATGCAATGGTAAATGCAAATGTAAAGGATGGTGAAGAAGAATGGTAAACGCAAATGCAGATGCACTGGGCATCATTTTCCCAAACAGCTATGATGAGCAGGTACCGGATCTGGTAAACGAGCGTCTGATGGCCTCCATTCCTTTTGCCAGCCGTTACCGCATGGTGGACTTTATTTTATCCAGCATGGTAAACTGCGGAATCGGAAATGTATCCATTATCGTCCGCAAAAATTACCATTCGCTGATGGATCATCTCGGCTCCGGACGTGAGTGGGATCTTGCCAGAAAAAAAGGCGGCTTAAACATTGTTCCGCCTTATTCCGAGAAGAAAATTCAGGTGTACTCCGGAAGAGTGGAAGCACTGGCAAATGTTCTCGATTTCCTGAAATGGCAGAAAGAAAAATACGTTGTTATGGCAGATACCAACATTGCCTGCAATTTTGATTTCAAAGAGATGCTGAATCAGCATATCGAAAGCGGCGCAGATGTTACTGCAGCTTATACCAAGCAGCCGATTCCGGAAGGCGTCAGAAGCTCTTACGAGAAAACCAATTATCTGCACTACACCTTCTCCATGGCAGGACAGAAGATCAGCAAGATTTTTGTAAACTCAGAGGAACACGGAGTACAAAATGTATCGATGAATATCTACGTGATGGAGCGTAAGCTTCTGATCGACGAAATCAAAAAAGGCTTTGTCCTTGGAAATAAATTCTTTGAGCGTGATGTCCTGGCACCGCAAACGGAGAAACTGAACATTCAGGGATATGAGTTTACCGGTTATCAGGCAAGAATCGACGATATGAAGAGCTATTTCGATGAGAACATGAAGCTCTTAAAAGATGAGAATCTCGATAGTCTCTTCTCCGGCAACCCGATCTATACCAAAGTCCGCGACGACAATCCGACCCGTTATATCAACGGATCAAAAGCGAAAAACGTGATGGTAGCAGACGGCTGTGTGATCGAAGGCGAAATCGAAAACAGCATTTTGTTCCGTGGTGTCAAGGTAGCCAAGGGAGCAAAAGTAAAGAACTGCATTCTGATGCAGGATACTGTGATTGAAGCAGGCGCTGAGATTGAGTACGTTGTTTCTGATAAATACGTTACGGTATCTGAAGGAAAACAGCTCAAAGGAACCGATTCCTTCCCGGTATTTATTGCGAAGGATCAGGTTGTATAAAGAAAAGAATAGAATGAAATAGAAATACCGACTGCCAATGTAGAATATATCAATATTGATGGGCAGTCGGTATTTTTGGGAAAAATTCAGAGAAAAATAGTAGATTGAGTAATGCATCTGTGATATGGTAATAAAACAAAACAGTGATAGCCTAAGGAAGGGAAGATTCTTACCATAAAAATTCCCGGTTGTACAGCTTATGGTTACAGTACAGTCTGTTTTTAGGCTTTCAGCGTTGGCAGCTGATACTGTTTTTTCAGCTCTTTATATTCTGTCTCAAATTCTTCTTCTTTCTTTAATGCATGCAGATACTCATGTGTATCAAAGGATCCGCTGTGGATCTGGCTGACGCAGACGGCAATGTTGGAGCAGTGGTCGGAAATCCGTTCGAAGTCGGTCATCACATCGGAAAGGATAAAACCAAGCTCGATCGTGCATTTTCCACTCTGGAGCCGTTCGATGTGGTGGTTCTTCAGGCTGGAATTCAGGCTGTCAATCACCTGCTCGAGTGGTTCCACTTCATTTGCTTTTTTTACATCCTCATTGTTGAAAACGGAGAAGGTCAGGCTGACAATATCTTTGACTGCTTTTCCATAAACAGCAAGCTCTGCGGCTCCGTCAGAAGAGAACTGCAGGTTCTTGTCATGCATCTCTCTTGCAGCTTTCATGATGTTGACGGTGTGATCGGAAATTCGTTCGAAATCGCCGATGCAGTGCAGAATCATGGAAAGTGTCTGGCTGTCCTTCGGGGAAAGCTTTTCGCTGGAAAGCTTCACCAGATATGTGCCGAGGGCATCTTCAAAATGATCCACCTTTTTCTCAAGAATATCTACATTTTCCGCATCCGCCTCGTTGTAGGAGGCCATCAGGTCAACAGAAGTAACAAGGCCGGTTTCGGTCAGTTCTGCCATTTTTGCGGCTGCAACTTTACACTGCTGCAGAGCAAAAGCCGGGCTGTCGAGGAAACGGGTATCGAGCATCTGAACAGCTTCGTCTGCTTTTTCTTCCGGTCCGTCCGGAATGGTCAGTTTCGCAAGTTTGACCAGTCCGTCTGCAAACGGGAACAGGATTAGTGTTGCAAAAATATTGAAGCCGGAGTGAACGATTGCGATGCCGGCTGCATTTGCGGAGGTTTCCAGGAATGGAAAATGCACAAAGGCATTGATTCCATAGAAGAGAACCAGGAAAAGAACAGTACCGATGATGTTAAAATAAAGGTGAACCATTGCGGTACGGCGTGCATTGCGGCTTGTACCGATGGAGGAGAGCAGTGCGGTAATACATGTACCGATATTCTGTCCCATAATGATCGGAATGGCTACGGCGTAGCTGACGGAACCGGTTGCGCAGAGTGCCTGGAGAATACCGACAGAAGCAGAGGAACTCTGGATCACGGCGGTCAGAATGGTTCCGGCAAGAACACCTAGAACCGGCATGGAGAATTTTACGAGAAGTCCCGTGAATTCCGGTACATCTGCGAGCGGTGATACAGCGCTGCTCATGGTGTGCATACCAAACATCAGAATGGAAAAACCGGTTAACAGGGTACCGACATTTTTCTTTTTATCGCTCTTTGCCAGCATCAGCATAAAAACGCCGATGATTGCAAGAATGGGGGAAAAGGACGACGGGTTCAGCATTTTAATGAATACATTGTCGCCCTGAATGCCGGTAAGACTTAAGATCCAGGAAGTGATGGTGGTACCGATATTGGCGCCCATGATGATGCCGACTGCCTGGTTCAGCTTCATGATGCCGGAGTTTACGAATCCGACAACCATAACAGTAGTTGCAGAAGAGGACTGGATAACTGCGGTAACACCGGCACCTAAAAGAACTGCCATAATCCGCTTTGATGTCAGCTTTTCCAGCAGGTATTCCAGTTTACCGCCGGAAAGTTTGGTCAGTCCATCGCCCATGGTGCTCATGCCGTATAAGAACATGGCAAGGCCACCGACAAAGGATAACACTCCAAAAATGTCCATAATTTCTCCCTTTACGTAATTTTCTTTTTCTTTTCGTGGTTTTAACAATAGATACACGTTTTGCAGGTCTTACTCGAGAAAAAACCTACATTTAGAAGATAACACATCTAAAAACAGTTTTGTGTTAAATGTATGTAAAGTTTGTAAAACGGTCAAAACAACTCAAAATCCGGTGCGGCACTGTTTTGTGCCGGTACCGGATCGTTTCTCGATTCCTTTGCATCTAAAAGAAGCTGCTACTAGAGCGTGTCTGCAGATGCGGGTAGTTTGGCTGAATATGATTTTCATAAGAAATCTTTTAACTTTTCCATGTTGTATTCTTCAAATTTTCGCAGCTTATCCATCAGATCCCGGATTTTGGGATCCGCGTCCTCATACTGGCGGTACTTCTGGATTGCCTCGACGATGCCCATGCTGCTTCCGGTAATCAGCATGCTGGCAATGTGTGAGACGGACGGATCCGTCATAGTCTGCAGGTTTATCATAAAATACGTGCGTGCTTTTTCCATTATGCCAAGGCCTTTTTCATCGTAGCCGTGTTCATTCAGCAGCTCCTTTGCCGCTTGATGAAATTCCTCATAGCCCTGAAACTGGGTTTTCAGATGTTCTTTTAAGTCTTTGTCCTCAACGACTCCAATGAGCTGCCGGATCGTGTCGACACCCATCTGGGAGTTCTGGTAAATAAAGTTTAAAAGCTCTGCATCTCCACTCATCGTGCATCTTCCTTTCTTACTTTCTTTGGTGGTTTCATGAAAAAGTATTGCCGGAAATCGGGGCAAATATACCTGATTTGAATTGTAATTTTACCTGGAATCCATATTTCGGCAGCGACAGGAAAGGAGGCTGGCATTTGCTGACCACAAAAGATATGGTGCATTACGGGCCGGAGTCGGCGATTGGGATTCTGGGAGAAACGGGATCTGTCATCTGGGCAGATGGTCTCTTTTGAGAGAGTTATTCATTTGGGAACTTTTGCTTGCAGTTTTGCCGGAGTGTGGTAAAGTAGTAGAGGAGTTATATGAATTTCAGCGGGAGACAGAAAATCGGATCTGTCGTTCCGCGTTCAGAAAGAGGATAGAACATTATGCTGAAAAAAATTGGAAGAAATGATCCCTGCTGGTGCGGCAGCGGGAAGAAGTACAAAGACTGCCATCTGGCGCTGGATGAGAAAATCAATTCTTATAAATTAAAGGGATGGAAAATTCCGCCGAAGAAAATTATCAAAAGACCTGATCAGATCGATGGAATTCGTGAAAGCGGTCTTGTCAATATTGCAGTTCTGGATTATGTGGCCGAAAACATTCATGCAGGCATGAGTACGGAAGATATCGACCGTCTGGTCGCAGAAAAGACAAAAGAACTCGGCGGAATTGCAGCACCGCTGAATTATGAAGGATTTCCGAAGAGCGTGTGTACCTCCATCAACGATGCAGTATGCCATGGAATTCCGAATGAGGAGGAAATTCTGCAGGACGGAGACATCATCAACGTCGATGTTTCTACTATTTATAAGGGATATTTTTCTGATTCTTCCCGTATGTTTTGCATCGGTGAGGTAGACGAGGTTTCAAAGAAGCTGGTGGAAGATACGTTAAAAGCCGTACAGCTTGGACTCTCCGAAGTACGTCCGTTTAACCGGCTTGGCAATGTCGGCGCGGTGATCAATGAATTTGCCCAGAGCCAGGGCTATAAAGTTGTCCGTGACATCGGTGGTCATGGCGTCGGTCTGGAGTTCCACGAGGATCCGTTCGTCAGCTATGTCACAAGACGCGATACCGGAATGCTGCTCGTACCGGGCATGGTATTCACCATTGAGCCGATGATCAATCTCGGAACGGATGAGATCTTCATCGACTCCGACAACGACTGGACTGTCTACACTGAGGACGGCGCACCGTCAGCCCAGTGGGAGGTTACGGTTGCGGTAACAGAAGATGGATATGAAATTTTGGCATATTAATTGACGCATAGAAATACAAAAGCTGTGTCTGTGGAAGAACTATTTTCCGGAGACACGGCTTTTTTCTAAAGAGAAAAGGGAGAAATATTATGCTGGATTTGGAACAGGAGATGAGCCGGTGCCGGGTTTGTCCGCGGAAGTGCGGAGCGGACCGGGAGCATGGAAAGACGGGATATTGTAAGGCACCCTCCGGGGTTACGGCGGCGCGGGCGGCGCTGCATTTCTGGGAAGAGCCGTGTATATCCGGGACGACGGGGTCAGGGACGGTTTTCTTTTCCGGGTGCAATCTGCGGTGTGTCTACTGTCAGAACCATCATATTGCGGAGATGGAGAGCGGAAAAGTGATTTCGATCGGGCAGCTTTCGGATATTTTTCTGGAGCTGCAGGCGCAGAATGCGAATAACATCAATCTCGTGACGCCGAGCCACTACGTGCTGCAGATCCGGGAAGCACTTCTTCTGGCGAAAGAGAAGGGACTTACCGTACCGATTGTCTATAACTGCGGTGGGTATGAGAGCGTGGAAGCCCTGCAGGCTCTGGATGGGCTGATCGATATTTACCTGACGGATTTTAAATATATGGTTCCCTCTCTTGCAAAAGCGTACTCGCGGGCAGAAGATTACCCGGAAACAGCAAAACGGGCGCTGGCGGAAATGGTGCGTCAGACGGGCAGGGCTGTATTCGATGAGAATGGTCTGATGAAAAAAGGTGTGATTGTGCGCCATTTATTGCTGCCCGGTGCTGTAAAAAATGCAAAAGCTGTGGTAAAATACGTCTATGAGACGTACGGCGATACCGTCTGGCTGAGCCTCATGAGCCAGTACACGCCGCTTCCGCAGGTGGAAAACATAAGTCCGCTGAACCGGAAAACGACAAAGCGGGAGTATGAGCGTCTGCTGGACTATACGTTTTCCCTCGGCGTCACCAACGCCTTTTTACAGGAAGGTCCGGTGGCCGAGGAGAGCTTCATTCCGGAGTTTGACGGAAGAGGAATCTGACGTTATAGTTCACTCGTGCAAAAAGGAGCTGCGCAGCAGCAAAAAGCGCTGGAAGCGCGGTTTTGAGAATGCAAGCAAAACACATTTGTCTATGATTAGATATGGCTAACTATATTGTTTTAAGGAGGAAAAACTTTTGAGTAACGCAGTTGTAACACTGAAAAAAGGAGAGGGCCGCGCCCTAAAGCAGGGCGGAGCCTGGATTTTTGATAATGAGATCGCTTCGATTTTAGGAGCATATGAAAACGGAGACATCGTGCTGGTGCGCGACTTCGACGGATACCCGATGGGACGAGGTTTCATCAACGAGCATTCCAAAATCCGCATCCGTATGATGACAAGAAATATCGACCAGGAAATCGATGAAGCATTTTTGAGAAAAAGAGTGCAGGATGCCTGGGAATACCGCAAAAAAGTGACAGACACATCAAGCTGCCGCCTGATCTTTGGCGAGGCAGACTTCCTGCCGGGACTCGTAGTGGATAAATTCTCCGATGTGCTGGTCGTTCAGTCACTGGCACTCGGTATCGACAAAATGAAAATGACGATCATCCGCCTGTTGGAGGAGGTTCTGGCAGCTGACGGGGTTAAGATCCGCGGCGTGTTTGAGCGAAGTGATGCAAAAGTGCGTGAGCAGGAGGGCATGGAGCGTGTGAAAGGATTTCTCTCCGAGCCGTTTGACACCAGCGTTGAAATTATCGAGAATGGTGTCCACTATCTCGTCGATGTCAAGGACGGCCAGAAAACAGGATTTTTCCTCGACCAGAAGTACAACAGACTGGCTGTGCAGAAGCTCTGCAAAGACGCGAGAGTGCTCGACTGCTTTACCCATACCGGGTCGTTTGCACTGAATGCGGCATATGCAGGAGCAAAGGAAGTTATCGGCGTTGATGCATCAGAGCTCGGCGTAGAGCAGGCACGGAAAAACGCATCCTTAAATGGTCTGGAAAACGTAGCATCTTTCGTGTGCGAGGATGTCTTTGAACTGTTGCCGCGTCTTGAAAAAGAGGGAGAAAAATTCGACGTCGTTATCCTTGACCCGCCGGCCTTCACAAAATCAAGAAACTCCATCAAAAACGCAATCAAGGGATATCGTGAAATCAATTTGCGCGGCATGAAACTGGTCAAAGACGGCGGCTATCTGTGCACCTGTTCGTGTTCCCACTTTATGGACTACGAACTCTTCACGAAAACCATCAACCAGGCGGCTCACAACGTCCACAAACGTCTCCGTCAGGTAGAATACCGCACCCAGGCTCCGGATCACCCAATTCTGTGGGCGGCGGATGAGTCCTATTACCTGAAATTCTACATTTTCCAGGTTGTGGATGAAAAATAGAAATTCTTCCTCTGCCGGAAGCGCCGAAACGGAAAAGCGAAGTGTAAGAAATGGGAGGAATTGCCATATGATAGAACCAACACCCCATGCACAAAAGAAAAAGCACTCCCGCCAGATGGCCACAAGCTGTGAGTCGTGCGGCAATTTTGTGTATGATGAGGATTATGAGTGCTACACCTGCGAGGTGGATCTCGATGAGGATGAGATGGCACGTTTTCTGCAGGATAAATTTTACAACTGTCCGTACTACCAGCTCGGCGACGAGTATCGGATTGTGCGGAAACAGATGTAGGCAGGCAATGCGTCCGGTATACAAAGCTGCGGCGTTTGCGATAAAAACAAAAAAGAACAGGAGGATTTTTACCATGAACAACGAAGTATTAAATGCAATCAAAACAAGAAGAAGCATCCGCAAATACAAAGCGGAGCAGATTACCGATGAGCAGCTCGATGCAATTCTGGAGGCCGGAACGTATGCGGCAACCGGCATGGGAAAACAGTCGCCGGTGATTGTTGTGGTACAGAAACCGGAGCTGATTGCAAAGCTTTCGAGAATGAATGCGGCTGTTATGGGTACAACATCCGATCCGTTCTACGGCGCACCGACCGTTCTGATCGTGCTTGCTGACCCAGAGCGCGGAACTTATGTGGAGGACGGCTCTCTTGTTATGGGAAATCTGATGCTGGCAGCACATGCCGTTGGTGTGGATTCCTGCTGGATCCATCGTGCAAAAGAAGAGTTCGCGAGCCCGGAGGGAAAGGCCCTCTTAAAAGAGTGGGGACTTTCCGAAAATTATGTTGGCATCGGACACTGCATCCTCGGTTATCGCGACTGTGAGTACCCGGAGGCAAAAGAAAGAAAAGCAGATTATATTGTAAGAGTATAATCATCTGCGAAAACGGCTCCGGGAGCGGCTGTGCGTTGAAAACACCCGCCCGGAGTCTATATTTTTAACCGAATCAAGCAAGTAGCGAAGCGGATTGCGAATATCCGCTTTGCTAGAGACAACAGAGGAACAGCCATGTATCGAATTATGATTGTAGAAGATGATGAAGTCATCGCCCGCGCCGTGCAGCAGAGCCTGGTTTCCTGGGGCATGGATGCGTTCTGCGTACAGGATTTTTCCGGCGTTCTCGCCGAATTTGCCGTGAAAAATCCGCAATTAGTGCTGATGGACATTCATCTTCCCTTTTTTAACGGATTTCACTGGTGCCAGGAGATTCGAAAAGTCTCTAAAGTGCCGGTAATTTTTCTTTCTTCTGCATCGGACAACATGAACATCATTATGGCCGTTAATATGGGCGGCGATGACTTTATCGCGAAGCCGTTTGATTTAAGTGTCCTGACCGCCAAAGTCCAGGCGATGCTCCGCCGCACCTACGAATTTGCCGGAGAAACGAATTTCCTCGAGCACCGTGGTGCCATGCTCGATACGGGAAGTGGTGTGCTGAATTACCGGGGAAAGCGGATTGAGCTGACAAAAAATGAGTGGCGCATTCTGCAGTCCCTTCTCGAAAATAAAGGAAAAGCCGTCAGCCGCGATATGCTGATGATGCATCTGTGGGAGTCGGACAGCTTTATAGATGACAACACGCTGACCGTCAACGTCACGCGCCTGCGGAAAAAACTGGAGGAGGCAGGACTTACAGACTTTATCCAGACGAAAAAGGGTGTCGGCTACCTGATCGCATGACGGAAGCAGAACAGGAGAAAAAGGATGGAACAACAGAAAGAGGGAATCCGGCAGGAGTTTATGCTTCTTAACTGGTATTTGAAAGAGCATCTTGCATCGGCCGTGCGGATTGCCGCTTTTATAGGAGTATTTTCACTCCTCTGTTTTCTGCGCAATGTGCCGCAGGATGTCACCGTTTATATGATCGTGCTGATGGCTGCTGTCGGAGCCGCAGGTTTTTGCTTTCATTATGGGAAGTACCGGAAACATCATCTGGTCTTAGCACTCCTTGCCGCCGAACCGCAGGGCAAAACAGAAGCGCTTCCGGAGGCGGACGGGCTTCTGGCGCGGGATTACCAGCAGATCATCGCATCCTACGAGCGGCAGTTTCAGGAAGAACAGATTAAGATGGAGCAGAAATACCGCGATATGATGGAGTATTACACGATGTGGACCCATCAGATCAAAACGCCGATTGCGGCGATGCGGCTGCTTCTGCAGGAGGAGGATACGCCGCTTTCGCGTGAAATGCAGAGCGAACTTTTCCAGACGGAGCAGTATGTGCAGATGGCGCTGCAGTACCTGCGCATGGAAAAAATGACATCGGATCTTGTCTTTGCAAGGTACGATTTGGATGCGCTGATCCGCCAGGCTGTGCGGAAATATGCCCCGCTTTTTATCCGCCGGAAAATTATCCTTTCCTACGAGCCGGTGCACTGCGAGGTGCTGACAGATGAAAAATGGCTCGTCTTTGTGCTGGAGCAGATTCTGTCAAATGCGCTGAAATACACGAAAAGTGGAAGCATTCACATCTATCTGTCACCGGATGTACCAAAAACGCTGGTGATTGAGGACACCGGCATCGGCATTGCGCCGGAGGATCTGCCGCGGATTTTCGAAAAAGGCTACACGGGCTGCAACGGCCGCGCAGACAAGCGGTCAACGGGCATCGGACTGTATCTGTGCCGCCAGATCATGGAGAAACTTTCGCATACCATCCGCATCGAGTCGGAGATGGGAGTGGGAACGAAGGTGTATCTTGGGCTGGATACCGTATCCCTGTAGTACATAGAGAGCTTCGCCGGGAATCTTACAGAAATGTAAGGTTGCCGGTCTTTTTGTAAGATGATCCTAAGGCAGAAGAGGGCGCGGACGGGTATAATAAGCCTTGTCAATTAAGAAAACAGTTCAGACAGAAAGGAAAATGTGACATGGCAATTCTGGAAGTAGAACATCTGAAAAAAACATATACCACGCGTCTTGGCAGCAACCGGGTGGAAGCGTTGAAAGACGTTAATTTTACAGTGGAACGGGGCGAATTTGTTGCAATCATGGGCGAATCGGGAAGCGGAAAAACGACGCTTCTGAACCTGCTCGCAGCACTAGACAAGCCAACTGGCGGACAGGTGCGGTTAAATGGAAAGAATCTCGGCGAATTAAAAGAGAAGGAGATTGCCGGATTCCGCCGCGAAAACTTAGGTTTCGTGTTCCAGGACTTCAACCTGCTCGATACCTTTTCCCTGCGTGACAACATTTATCTGCCGCTCGTGCTGGAAGGAAAAAAATACGAGGAGATGAGTCTTCGGGCAGAGCCGATTGCGAAAAAACTCGGCATCACCCAGATCCTCAATAAATACCCATATGAGGTGTCCGGCGGACAGAAGCAGCGTGCAGCCGTTGCGCGTGCGCTGATTACCAATCCGGAGCTGGTTCTTGCGGATGAGCCTTCCGGCGCGCTCGATTCCCATGCAGCGGATGGCCTCATGAAACTGTTCGGGGAGATCAACGAGGAGGGCCAGACGATTGTTATGGTAACGCACAGTGTGAAGGCGGCCTGCTCGGCGAAACGTGTGCTGTTCATCAAGGACGGCGAGGTCTTCCACCAGCTGTATCGCGGTTCTTTAGGGCGCGATGAAATGTATCAGAAGATCTCCGATACGCTGACAATTCTTGCGACGGGTGGTGAACGGGATGAATAATCTGCTGTATGCCAGACTGGCAAAAACAAATTTGAGCAAAAACCGTCAGAATATTCTTCCGTATCTGCTGTCATGCATCGGCACGGTGGTGATGTTTTTTATCATGGATACACTGGCGCAGGGAAGTGGCTTTGATTCCATGATCGGAAAAGATACGATCCTGACAGTGATGGGGATGGGAACCTATATCATTGGCCTGTTCGCGGTGATTTTTCTGATCTACAGCAACAGTTTTCTGGCAAAAAGAAGAAAAAAAGAGTTCGGTCTGTTCCAGATTCTCGGCATGGAGAAAAAGCATCTGGCGAAGATCCTCTTTTTTGAGAGTCTGTATCTGTGGGCGGCATCGCTTGGAATCGGTATTCTGCTCGGTGTGTTGCTGTACCGCCTGCTGTTTCTGGTGCTGATGAAGCTGACCGGACTGAACGGAACAATTGGTTTTGCGTTCAGTGCAAAAGCCGTGGGAAGTACGATGCTGCTGTTCGGCCTGACTTTTGTGATCAATTTTCTCTTAAGCCTTCGCCAGATCCACGTCTCACAGCCGGTCGAACTGCTGCACGGCGGCGCGCAGGGTGAGCGGGAACCGAAAACGAAGCTTTTGACGGCGGTTCTTGGATTCATGCTTCTTGGTGTTGGCTATTATCTGGCTCTGACCAGCCAATCCTCGATGGACGCACTTGATAAGTTTTTTAATGCAATCGCCTTGGTTATGGTGGGAACGTACTGCCTGTTTTCTGCTGGAAGTATTGCATTTTTGAAAATTCTGAAGAAAAACAAGAATTACTATTACCAGACACGCCATTTTACAAGCATTTCGGGCATGCTGTACCGCATGAAGCAAAATGCGGTCGGTCTTGCGAATATCTGTATTCTGTCAACGGGTGTGCTTCTGGTTATCTCCATCAGCACATGTTTGTGGACGGGGATTGAGGAGGTTACCTATACGCGGTTTCCACATCAGATTTCGATCGAAGCAAATACTGGCGTGAGCGGCATTATGAAGACGGTGGAGCCGGTCAGTCAGAAGATGATAGAGGAAGTGAAAACTGGGATTGATCAGCATCTGGAAGAAAAGCAGCTCAGAAAAAAGTATGAAAGTGATCAGAGATACTATGTGATGCTTGCTGATGTAGATAGAAACAAAGTAGAAAAAACACAGTCAGATGATGCTGCGGCGAGTACACTGATAAAGATTATGGAAGAGTCGGAGTACAATCAGGTAACCGGCGAACAGGTAGAGCTGGAACCAGGGCAGGCTCTGGTTTTTCAGGCAAAACAGAAAAATTATGGATATGACACGATTGAACTGGGAAATCAGACGTATGAAGTAAAAAAATGGAATACCGATAAGAAATCGTACATTCTGGATGAGAAGACGCAAGTGTATGAGACAATGACGGTGGTGACGCGGAACCATGAAGCAAAGGAAGCGTATGCAGCTGTGCAGGGAAAGGAGCCAGAAGGATACAGTTGGGAATATGCTCTGGATCTTATCGGGGATGCCGGCGAACAGATCACAGTTGGAGATGAGATTGAGACGATACTGACGGAGTCATCTTTTAACGGATGGGTGGAAGTGCGCGAAAAAGAGCGCAATACGGTTTACAGTCTGTATGGTTCACTTCTGTTTTTAGGTGTTTTCGTCGGTACGCTGTTTTTGATGGGTGCCGTTATGATTATCTATTACAAGCAGGTTTCAGAAGGCTTCGATGACCGAAAACGATTCCAGATTATGCAGAAGGTCGGCATGAGCCGCAAAGAAATCCGTCAGACGATTCAGTCACAGGTGGTAACGGTCTTTTTCCTGCCGCTCGCGGTGGCAGTGGTGCATACAATGGTAGCGTTTCCATTGACCAGGCGTATCATGGCAATGCTGAATTTCCCGGACAGCAATCTGTTCCTGGCTGCAACAGCGATTACGATTGCGGCGTTTGCCGTGGTTTACCTGATTGTCTATGTGCTGACGGCGCGGGCGTATTACAAAATTGTGGAATAAGAAGATGTACTTTTTTTAATACATCGAAGCGTCTTTGAAAAAAACTTAACAAAAAAATAATAAGAAAAAGACATCCGGCGCAGACGGAAAATCTGTGGAGGATGTCTTTTTTGTTGTTCTATTTATAAATGCCGTTGACGGTAACTTTGAAAAGAGCTTCCTTTCCGTTGAGTTCGTCTTTTCCATAGTCTTCCGGGAAAGTGACGGTTACATCTACGCTGTCGCCCGGGTGATGGCCGATGAGCTGTTCTTCAAAGTCATCGATGTAAGTGTGGGAGCCGATCACAAGATCAGCGCCGTTTCCTTTTGTGTTTCCACCTTCAAATTCCACGCCGTCAATGGAGCCGACATAGTCGATATTGACGGTATCACCGTCCTCAATGGTGAGGGAAGTGTCGGTCTGCAAAGAGGCAGAAGCCGAAGTGGAGGCTGATGAGGCGGATGCGGCCGATGAGGCTGTGGAGGTATCCTCCGAGGCACTTTTGACAGAGAGTCGTTTGGAATCGAGTACGCTGGCAATAATAAGGCCGACGATCACAACGATAATCAGAGCCGGTTCGGCCCAGCTCCAGATCTTTTTGTAATGCGCTACTTTCGCTTCGTGCTCCCGCTCTTTGGCACGCCGTTCCTTGGCAGCTTTTCTGTTTTCTTTGTTCATAAAAAGGATCTCCTTTGCACTTTTACGACTGCAATCGTATTTTATAATATCAAGTATATCATAAAAATATGGTAAAAGTGTGAAAAAAATAACACGATCCAACATTGTCAATGCTCAAAAATGACGATATAATGAGTGCAAGTGAGTCAAATGAAAATTTATTTTCAGTTGACGAACGACGAATGTTGCTTACGCGATAGCGTAAGATTGAGTGCAAGTGAGCCAAATGAAAATTTATTTTCAGTTGGCGAACGACGAATGTCGCTTACGCGATAGCGTAAGATTGAGTGCAAGTGAGTCAAACGAAAATTTATTTTCAGTTGGCGAACGACGAATGTCGCTTACGCGGCAGCGTAAGATTGAGTACAAGTGAGAAAACGCGGCGAGTAAGGGAGTGAATAAAATGGATGACTGGAGTAGTTTCAGAACGACGACATCCGAACAGCAGCGCCTCCGGGCTGCACTTTCCGGCTTTTGTGAATCGCAGGATCTTCCGGAAGAACAGCGAGCCGCATATACCGCATACCTGCGGAAACGCATCCGTTCCGCTGTAGAAACGCTGATCCGTGAAGATAACTTTTCACGGCTGGAAACGCTTCTGCAGACCGGATGGCTGTCCGATGCAGACCGAAAACGTTTTCTCAACCTTGCCGCCGACCAGCAGAAATGGCAGGCCTTCCACATTCTCCTGAACCGGAACTCACAGGATCCGATGCAGGAGAATACGGAAAGCAGAAAAACAGAAGCTGCGGTTCAAAAAGAAAAGTCCACAAAAGAAAAAGAAGCGCTGGCGCTCCGGCTTTTCGAAGAAGCCCGCAAAAATCTCTGCTGGCTGTACCCGGAACTTGGTGAAGCGATTCTCTTCTTTCGTCATCAGCCGTCCGACAGGACAAAAGCCATCACATCCGACGGTCATACGATATATTTTAACTCCGATTTTGTACTCCGCATGTGTGCCGAAAATTCATCGTTCCTCAAGGAAGGCTATCAGCACCTGCTGCTGGAATGCATCCGCCGGTTTGGGAAAGAAACACCGGAGCCGGAAAAAAAAGAACAGCCCCCGGTTTCATGGCTGATGCTGGAAAAAGAAAAACAGTCTCCGGTTTCATGGCTGGTGCCGGGAAAAGAGCCGGAACTTATCGAGTCTTTTCAATCAGTCTGGAAACGTGCTTCCCGCAAGTTGGCGGAAAACTACGGCACCGGCGGCCTGCGGCGAGGCCAGAACCGCGGTGGAAAAAAAGAAACTCTGTCCGAGATCGAAAAAAGAGCGTACAATTACCGCAGCTTTTTAAAACAATTCACCGTCACCCGTGAGGAGATGGAACTGGATCTCGACAGTTTTGACCCAGTCGCCTACCATTACGGCCTGGAGCACTACGGCAGTCTCCCTTTCATCGAGCCGCCGGAGACGCGGGAAGGAAACCGTGTCGAAGAGCTGGTTATCGCGATCGACACATCCGGTTCGTGCAAAAAAGAAATCGTAGCAAAATTTCTCGGTGAGACGCGCAGCATTCTTGAAGAAAAAGAAAACTTCTTTTCCCGATGGAACGTCTGTCTGATCCAGTGCGACAGCTTCGTGCAGGATGTCACGATGATCCATTCTCCGAAAGAATGGGAAGCTTACCGTGAAACAATTACCATCAAGGGCCGGGGCGGAACCGATTTCCGTCCTGTCTTTCAAAAAGTGGAAGAGTTGCGGGAACAGCACGTATTCCGAAACTTAAAAGCGTTGATCTATTTTACCGACGGAGACGGAATTTATCCCGAACAAAAGCCAGATTACGAGACGGCATTCGTCTTTGTCAGACAGACCGAAAAAATGAATCTTGTCCCAAAATGGGCAAAAAAACTGCTGACAGAAGAATGTACTCTTTGAACACAACTGACAAAAAAGCATCTCGCAAAATCAAACACAGAAAGATTTCGAGAGTACATAAAGAGTGCACAAGATAAGAGAGAACATATGAATATACAAGAAGCAAAAGAGACAATTGAAAAAGCCCTGCGCGCATACTTTGCAAGAGATGAAATTGGTTTTCCGCTGGTTCCCCTCCGGCAGCAGCGTCCCATTCTCCTGATCGGCCCGCCGGGCATCGGAAAAACGGCAATTATGGAGCAGATCGCAGAAGAGTGCGGTGTGGGGCTTGTTGCCTACACGATGACACACCATACGCGTCAGAGTGCCATGGGCCTTCCGGAGATCTGCACACGTGAAATTGAAGGGAAAACGGTACATACAACGGAATACACGATGAGCGAGATCATCGCCTCGATCTATGACTGCATGGAGCAGACCGGAAAGAAGCGGGGTATCCTCTTTCTCGATGAAATTAACTGCGTCTCCGAGACCCTCGCTCCGGTGATGCTGCAGCTTTTGCAGGACAAAAAATTCGGCAATCAGCACATCCCGGATGACTGGCTGATCGTGGCCGCCGGAAATCCGCCGGAATACAATAAATCTGTGCGGGAATTTGATGTGGCAACGCTTGACCGTGTGCGGAAGATCGAGGTGGTTCCCGAGCTTTCTGTGTGGCTCTCCTATGCAGAGAAAAATCAGATCCACGGTGTTGTGACAACGTACCTTATGGCACACAGTGACCATTTTTATTCTGTTTCGCAGGAAGCGGATGAAAAGCGTTTTGTAACGGCACGCGGCTGGGAGGATTTGTCGGCAGTGCTGAAAAGTTATGAAATCCTGAATTTTCCGGTCGACGAAGCACTGATTGGACAATATTTGCAGGAAGAAAAGACGGCGGAGGAATTCAGCTCGTACTACAGGATTTACGAAAAATATGGACAGGATTACGGTGTAGAGGAGATTCTGACCGGTGCATTTTCCGGAAAAATCATGGCAGAAAAACAGAAGATGGCGGCAAATGGTTCCGCAGAAGAGCGATCTGTACTGCTGTCTCTGTTTCATGCGGCACTTCAGAAAGAGGCATCCGGCTGCCAGAAGCAGGAACACACGGCAAAGGAGCTCTCCGAGTGCTTTCGCCAGTTTACCGGGCTTTGCAGGCAGAAAAAAGATGAGACATACGCATCTTGGCTACAACAGAAAGAGCAGGGATTTGCAGTGTGCAAACAGCAGGGACTGCTGAAACAGGGCGAGGAAGAAACGAATGCGCGGGTCTTGAAAAAGTTAAAAAAACTCGAGGAGACCGCTAAAAAATGTCGTAAAAACGATCCGGATCAGATGAAAGAGCTTTTTGAAACGGTATGTGAACTGGAACAGGAAAAAGCGGAGAAGGAAGTAAAAGATGTGAAGCTGCAGATCCGCCGTGCCGCTGAATTTTTACAGAACAGCTTTCCGGGCGGAGCAGAAGTGGTGCTGTTTGAAGCAAATCTGGCGCGAAGTCCTGCGCTGCGGGCTTTTTTGATTGAGAAAAGCATGGATGCCGAATGATAAGCGGCCACTTTGGAAAGGAGAAAAAGATGAATTATAAAATGATCCTGCAGTACGACGGCACGCGCTATAACGGCTGGCAGAAGCAGGGAAATACGGACAACACGATTCAGGGCAAGCTCGAAACGCTGTTGTCCAGGATCGCAGGAGAGCCGGTGGAGATCCACGGCGCGGGCAGAACCGATGCCGGCGTCCATGCGGCAGGACAGGTCGCAAATGCAAAGTTCCATACTGATCTATCCGATGAAGAACTTCTGCAGACAATCAACCATTATCTGCCGGAAGACATCGAAGTTACCAGCCTCGCGCGGATGCCGGAGCGCTTCCACAGCCGTCTGAATGCGGCGGAAAAAACATACGAATACCGTATCGTGATCGATGGCAGAAAGCATGTTTTCGAGCGGAAATACGTGTATTTTCCGGAAGCACCGCTCGATGTGGAAAAAATGAAAGAAGCATCGAAAGCGTTTATCGGAACGTATGATTTCAGGAGCTTCTGTGCCAACAAACGTATGAAAAAATCGACGGTACGGACGATTACCGGAATTGATTTCTGCGAGAAAGACGGGATTCTTATCATTTCCTATACCGGAACCGGTTTTCTGTACCACATGGTGCGGATCCTGACCGGAACACTTGTGGAGGCCGGGATGGGAAAACGGGATATCGCATCAATGACGGAGCTTCTCAAAGCAAAAAATCGCGAAAGTGCGGGTTTTCTTGCACCGGCATGCGGACTCCTGTTAAAAGAAGTCCGATATGAATAACCGAAATAATCAGGGCAATGCATCAGCCTTTTTGCATAAAAAACCGAAAAAAGGCTGTGAATTGATAAATGCAGCATAGAAAAGAGAAAGGATGAGGTGAAAAGCATGTTTCAGAAGAAAAGAAATACTTTTCATGGCGGCGTTCACCCGTACGAGGGAAAAGAGCTCTCCAAGGACAAACCGATTGTCAAAGCGCAGCCGGGCAACTTATTGTATTACGCAGTGTCACAGCACATCGGAGCGCCTGCTGTGCCGATCGTACAAAAAGGCGACCATGTAAAAGCGGGACAGAAAATCGCAGAAGCGGGAGGATTTGTTTCGGCTCCTGTTTACGCATCGGTTTCCGGCACGGTAAAAGGAATTGAGAAAAAAGTTTCCGCAGCCGGTTCCCCGGTAGACTGTATCGTTGTGGAGAACGATGGGCTGTATGAAAAAGAAACATTTGAGGAGTGCCCGCACTGGGAAAAACTCGACGCAGATACGATCCGGAACAAGATCAAAGAGGCCGGAATCGTGGGAATGGGAGGTGCAGGCTTCCCGACACACGTCAAAGTATCCCCGAAAGATCCATCAGCGATTGATCACATTCTCGTCAATGGAGCAGAGTGTGAGCCGTATCTGACGAGCGACTATCGCAGAATGCTCGAAGATCCGGAAAAGGTGATCGGAGGCTTAAAAATCATGCTGCATATGTTCCCGAAAGCAAAGGGAATCATCTGCATTGAGGACAACAAACCGGACTGTATCGCGAAGTTCCGTGAGCTGGTGCTTCCGGAGGATAACATTGAGGTTCTGGAACTTAAAACGAAATACCCGCAGGGTGCCGAGCGTATGCTGATCTATGCAGCAACGGGGCGAAAGGTAAATTCCTCCATGCTGCCGGCGGACGCGGGCTGTATCGTGGATAACATCGATACCGTGACCGCTATTTACCAGGCAGTCCGCTTCGGCGAACCGCTGATGAGCCGTATCGTTACCGTGACAGGAGATGCCGTACAGAATCCGTGCAACTTTGAAGTGCCGGTCGGCATGCTCTTATCCGAACTTTTAGAGCAGGCAGGTGGTCTGAAAAACGAGGCATCCAAGATCATCTGCGGCGGTCCGATGATGGGAAAAGCCCTGTTTACAATGGAGGTTCCTGTAACCAAGACAACATCTGCACTGACCTGCCTCACCGAGGATGAAGTATCTGCGCTGGCACCATCTGCCTGCATCAACTGCGGACGCTGTGTGAGCGTCTGTCCAGGCCACGTTCTTCCTGCACGTCTTGCCAAACTGGCAGAACGTGGTGATATGGCAGGCTTTGAAGCATTAGACGGTATGGAATGCTGCGAATGCGGATGCTGCAGTTATATCTGTCCTGCAAAGAGACCGCTTACACAGAGTATCAAGTCCATGCGTAAAATGGTTCTTGCCAGCCGCAGGAAGAAATAAGGGGAGGAAAAGAAATGGAAGAAATGTATAATGTATCATCTAATCCCCATGTCAGGGACAAAATGACAACCAGCCGGATCATGCAGCTCGTTGTGATCGCGTTGCTTCCTGCTACCTTATTCGGTATCTGGAATTTCGGCTTTCATGCACTCCTTGTAGTGCTCGTAACAGTGATTTCCAGTGTGTTTTTTGAATGGCTGTATGACAGACTCATGCACAAAAAAAATACAATTACTGATTTCAGTGCAGTGGTAACAGGCCTTTTGCTCGCGCTGAATATGCCTCCGCAGATTCCACTGTGGATGCCAGTTCTGGGCAGTGCATTCGCTATCATTGTCGTAAAACAACTTTTTGGCGGACTCGGTCAGAACTTTATGAACCCGGCACTTGCCGGAAGATGTTTCCTTATGATTTCTTTTGCTGCGAAAATGACAGATTTTTCCGTATCTGACAGCTATCGTGGAGTTCTGGATACCGTAACAGGCGCAACCCCTCTGGCAGCATTGAAAAAACAGGGATTTGTAGCAGCATCTTCAATTCCGGTAAAAGATCTCTTTATCGGTAATATTCAGGGAACCATTGGTGAAACTTCCGCACTTGCAATCCTGATTGGTGCAGTAATTCTTCTTGCATTCAAGGTTATTGACCTTAAAGTACCACTTACATATATCGGAAGCTTTACAGTATTTGTAATTTTTTATATGCTTGGTTCAGGAATGGGATTTGATGGCAATTATCTGCTCAGTCATCTGTTTGGCGGTGGTCTGATGCTGGGTGCATGGTTTATGGCAACAGATTACGTTACCACACCAATCACTCCTAAAGGGCAGCTTATTTATGGATGTTGTCTCGGTATTCTGACTGCAATTTTCCGTCTCTTCGGTGGATCAGCAGAAGGTGTTTCCTACGCAATCATTTTCTGCAACCTTCTGGTTCCGATCATTGAAAAAGTAACCAAACCGGTTGCCTTTGGAAAAGGAGGTAAAAAAGCATGAATACAATCTTAAAAAACACCATTTCCATCACAGTGATCACTCTGGTTGCAGGTCTTGCGCTTGGCGTAGTTCAAGATATCACAGCTGGTCCGATTGCCACACAGGCCGAAAAATCCAAAGAAGAAGCATATAAAGCTGTTTTTGAAGATGCTTCCAGTTTCAGTGAGTATTCACTCGATGACACCAATCAGGCCGAAGATCTTGTTGCTTACCTTAATGATAATGGTTTCACAGCACAGACAATTGATGAAATTATGGTAGCAGAAGATGCTTCCGGTGAAACGCTTGGATATACTTTCACAGTCACTGATTCCGAAGGTTACGGTGGAGACATCCAGTTTGCAATGGGTGTTCAAAATGACGGAACCCTGAATGGTATCTCCATTTTATCTATCAGTGAAACTGCCGGCCTTGGTATGAAAGCAACTACTGACAGCTTCAAAGATCAGTTTAAAAACAAAAACGTAGAAAAATTTACATACACAAAAACAGGTTCCACATCTGATGACCAAATTGATGCCATCAGCGGTGCAACCATTACAACAAATGCCATGACAAACGGTGTCAATGCCGGACTTTGTGCATTTCGGTATGTGGAAGGAGGGGCAGAGTCATGAAAGCAAACACACCTGCTGAACGTCTTGTAAACGGTATTATTAAAGAAAATCCGACTTTCGTGCTGGTGCTGGGTATGTGTCCTACACTGGCTGTTACAACATCTGCTATTAATGGTATTGGAATGGGGCTGACAACTACAGTTGTCCTTGCAATGTCCAACCTGATGATTTCTCTTCTGAGAAAATTCATCCCGGACGGCGTACGTATGCCTGCATTTATCGTAGTCGTAGCATCCTTCGTTACCATCGTACAGATGCTTTTACAAGGATTTATACCAAGCCTGTATTCCGCACTTGGTATTTACATTCCTCTGATCGTAGTAAACTGTATCATCCTTGGTCGTGCAGAAGCATATGCTTCCAAAAATCCACCAATCCCGTCTCTCTTTGATGGTATCGGAATGGGCCTTGGTTTTACTTTAAGTATCACCTGTATCGGTGCAGTCCGTGAACTGCTTGGCGCAGGTCAGCTCTTCGGACAGCAGATTCTTCCACTTGCTGCTGACGGCAAGATGGGCTACGAACCGATCACAATCTTTATCCTTGCTCCTGGTGCATTCTTTGTCCTTGCAATGCTTGCAGCACTTCAGAATAAGTTCAAAATCGGTGCTGCCAAACGCAGAATAGACCCGAGTGAAGGATGCAATTGCTGCTCAGGCTGTGATTCCTGCAGCAATACTATGTGTAAAGGAGGCAAACAGGCATGAAAGAATTATTAATTATCCTTGTCAGCTCTGCCATTGTCCATAACGTAGTACTGAGCCAGTTCCTTGGTCTCTGCCCTTTCTTTGGTGTTTCCAAAAAGACGGAGACAGCAGTCGGTATGGGCGGTGCTCTTGTATTCGTTATTACATTATCATCCTTTGTTACAGGACTGATCTACAAATTTATCCTTGTTCCTTCAGGCATGGAATATTTACAGACAATCGTATTTATCCTGATCATTGCAGCACTGGTTCAGTTTGTAGAAATGTTTCTTAAAAAATGTGTTCCTTCCCTGTATCAGGCACTTGGTGTATACCTTCCTCTGATCACAACAAACTGTGCAGTTCTTGGTGTTGCACTCACAAATGTGCAGGATGAATACAATATTCTTCAGGGTACGATCAACGGATTTGCCACAGCAGTAGGTTTCACGATTTCTATTACACTGATGGCTGGTATCCGTGAAAAAATTCAGTACAATGATATTCCGGATGCTTTCAAAGGATTCCCTACTGTACTTCTTACAGCAGGTCTGATGGCAATTGCATTCTTCGGATTTTCAGGATTAATTTAAGGAGGCGACATTATGAATATTGGAGCAATTATTACAGCAACCGTAGTTGTTGCAGCTGTCGGTCTCTTTATTGGTATTTTCCTGAGTATTGCCGGCAAAAAATTTGCTGTCGAAACAGATGAACGTGAAGTTGCAGTCCGCGAAGCACTTCCTGGAAACAACTGTGGTGGTTGCGGTTATCCTGGATGTGATGGTCTTGCTGCTGCAATCGCAAAAGGCGAAGCACCGGTCAATGCCTGTCCGGTAGGCGGAGAAGCAGTAGGCAAAGTAATTGCCGGAATCATGGGACAGGAAGTAGTTGAATCTGCTCGTATGGCTGCCTTTGTAAAATGTACAGGAACCTGCGAAAAAACAAAAGACAATTATAACTATACTGGTGTAGAAGACTGTGAAATGATGGCATTCATTCCAGGCGGCGGATCCAAAGCATGCAATTATGGATGTATGGGATTTGGAAGCTGTGTAAAAGCTTGTCCGTTTGATGCAATTCATATTGTAAACGGAGTAGCAGTTGTTGACCGTGAAGCCTGTAAGGCCTGCGGTAAATGTATTGCAAAATGTCCGCATCATCTGATTGAACTTGCACCATATGATCAAAAAACATTTGTTGGCTGTAGCTCTCATGCAAAGGGAAAAGCCGTTACAACTGCATGTGAACTCGGATGTATCGGATGTAAGAAATGTGAAAAAACATGTCCGAACGGTGCAATCACTGTTACAGATTTCTGCGCTCACATTGATTACGAAAAATGTACAAACTGTGGTGCATGCAAAGAAGCATGTCCGCGACACGTTATTCTTTAAAAGAAATACTCATTCTTTCCATATGTTTAATTTTATCCCGGCTGAGAAATTTTCCAGCCGGGATTTTTATTTCACACTCGAATAGATGTTTGCTTTTTGCAGATTGATATGTTATCATTGTGAAAGTAAGTTTTGATTACAGAAATCTGTTGCAACTATTTTCGCTGCAGCAAATAACAGCAGGAGATTATATATGATTTCATTTATTCGAGGTCTTGTGGCTGATACTACAGAAAACGCCGTCATCCTGGAAAATAACGGCATCGGTTATGAGATTTTTATGACAGGCAGTTCAATTGAGCAGGTATCCCGCATAGATGGAGAAGTCAAAATCCATACTTATTTTCAGGTACGAGAAGATGCCATGCAGTTATATGGTTTTCTTTCCAAAGATGATCTGGAAATGTTTCGCCTTCTTCTAAATGTAAACGGAATCGGGCCTAAGGCCGCGCTTGGAGTTCTTGCAGGACTGACTGCAGATGAATTGCGTTTTGCCGTTCTTTCTGACGATATCAAAACCATTTCCAAAGCACCAGGAATCGGTAAAAAAACTGCACAGAAACTTATTCTCGAATTAAAAGACAAACTGAAACTTGAAGATGCATTTGAGAAGAAACTTGCCCATGAACAGGAGGCTGCCTCTGTTTCTGGATTCTTGATCCACGACGGACGTCAGGAAGCAGCAGAAGCACTGATCGCACTTGGTTACAGCAGTACTGATGCCATGAAAGCCGTTCGTAAAGTCACTGATGTTTCACCAGACGACGTGGAGGCCCTGCTCAAAGCTGCATTAAAACAGTTATAAATTGGAGAAACGTATTTAAATGGAAAAAAGAATGATCACCACAGATGTTACAGAAGAGGATCTTCCCCTTGAGGGAAGTCTTCGTCCACAGACACTGGATGAATATATCGGTCAGGAAAAGACAAAAAAAACACTAAAAATATATATAGAAGCGGCCAAACAACGACATGACGCGCTGGATCATGTCCTGTTTTATGGGCCACCCGGTCTTGGTAAAACAACGTTATCCGGAATCATTGCCAATGAAATGGGGACACACATGAAAGTCACCTCCGGACCTGCGATTGAAAAACCCGGTGAAATGGCTGCAATCCTTAACAACTTACAGGAAGGAGACATTCTGTTTGTTGATGAAATCCATCGTCTGAACCGACAAGTAGAAGAAGTTCTCTATCCTGCCATGGAAGACTTCGCCATTGATATTATGATCGGAAAGGGCGCTTCTGCCAGATCGATCCGTCTTGATCTTCCGAAATTTACACTGGTTGGTGCTACCACAAGAGCTGGGCTTTTGTCTGCTCCGTTGCGCGACCGTTTCGGTGTTATGCACCACCTGGAATTCTATAATCATAAAGAACTACAGACAATTGTGCTGCGCTCTGCACAGGTGTTGGGAGTCGAAATTGATGCAAAAGGTGCTGCGGAAATTGCCAAACGTTCCCGTGGAACACCTCGTCTTGCAAATCGCCTTCTCAAAAGAGTACGTGATTTTGCCCAGGTAAAATATGATGGCCGTATTACTTACGATGTAGCTTCTTTTGCACTTGATCTTCTGGAAGTTGACCAATATGGACTTGACAAAATTGACCGTCGTATCCTCCAGACTCTGATCGTCAATTTCCAGGGAGGACCAGTTGGACTGGAGACACTGGCTGCAGCAATCGGCGAAGATGCCGGCACACTGGAAGATGTTTATGAACCTTATCTTCTTCAGAATGGTTTTCTGAACCGGACTCCACGCGGCAGAACAGCATCTTCCCTTGCTTATGAGCACCTTGGTTTTGAAAAAAATTCGTAGTTCTGAAAAGATTTCGTAAAAATTCCTATACTTCTGTTTTGAATGTTTTATCAAAGGGTATCTGACGTTGTCATGTACCCTTTTATAATGTCGGAAACCCTTGATTTTACTGGAAAAATTTGTAACGATGTTTTTATCTTAGCTTGTCATGTGGTATTGTCTGTCAGTGGGGTAAAATATGTTTTGTGGGGTAAAAGTTGGGGTAAAATGTGGGGTATGAAAACGCAATAGATATGTTTTGCTGCATGGTGATTTAGATGGTACAGAATGTGAGAAACCAATAGAAAAGATATGGCGGTTCGGTTATAATAAAGAAAAAGTATCGAAAGGTGTGGAGCAGATGAAAAAGACAGCAGACAACTGTGCCATATTAAAAAGCGACAGCCAGTATACGATATTCATTTTTAAAGACCAGGTTATCCGCTTTGCGACATCATCAAAACTGGAAAGATATACAGAAGTAAAAGAATGGGATAAAGGATATCTGGTTGTAATGGCGAAGTATAAGAACCTGAATGAGATGGAAGAGTATATTGATTTGGTTCCGATTCTTCAGAACTTGAATTATGATGTAGATGAATTCCTTGCACCAATAAAGGAGGTTCGGATTGATTATGCAGTTTGATATTAAAAATGTGTTGTCAACCATGAACATTGAAAGAGATGATCGGTTAAAAAAGATTGCACGGAACGCAGAGTATCTGGATATGGTAGATAGAGGAATTGCTTAATTCTCAGAAGTCAAAGGGCATTATGAAGATTAGAGTGAAGGGCTGGAGCTGTAACAGGTTCCGGCTCCTTTTGCATGAAAGCGCGGCTTTGATGTGTCGAAAAATGTTGAATTATAATCTATTGTGTTATAGCAGAATTGGAAGTATGATGGAAGAAAAAGGAGATGAGCATAATGGCAAAGAAAATTAAATGTCCAGGCTTTCTGTGTGGAAGCACAGATGTAGAATATTTGGGAGGAAATCAGCGAACCAGTCTGAATCTGAATCCTTTACATCCATTTACATTGGTAAATACAAAACCAAAGGGAAAACAGAAATTCAGATGCAGGAAATGTGGAAAAGTATTTGAAGCTAAAATTTAACAAAGAAATTATTGTATAGTAGTCAGGAACAGATGTTTTGGGGATAAAAGATACTATATTTTGAAAAGTGCCCTGTAGAAATACAGGGCATCTTGTAGTATTATAAAGAAAAATGTATGTGGAGGTGTTTTATGGCAAATATAATTGCAGTAGTATGGGATTTTGATAAGACACTAGTAGACGGATATATGCAGGATCCAATTTTTGAAGAATATGATGTTGACTCTAAGGCGTTTTGGAAAGAGGTTAATGCTTTACCTCAAAAATATAAGGATGAACAGGACGTACTTGTTAATCCTGACACTATTTATTTGAATCAGTTTATAAAATATGCAAAAGAGGGAAAGTTTAAGGGGTTAACTAATGAAAAATTAAAACAATTTGGTTCACGGCTAAAATTTTATAAAGGAATTCCAGAAATCTTTCAAAAAACCAAAAGTCTAATAGAAGAAAATCCAACTTATAAAGAATACAATATAAAAGTAGAACATTACATTGTCAGTACAGGGATGACGCAAATAATAAAAGGTTCTTCGGTTATGCCTTTTGTGGAACATGTATGGGGTTGCGAATTGATTGAAGGAAAAGATAATGAAGGGGATACATGTATTTCTGAAATAGGTTATACCATTGATAATACTAGCAAAACCAGAGCATTATTCGAAATAAATAAAGGGGTACATAGCAAGGATGGACGCGAAGGTGTGAAAGTAAACACCAAGATTCCAGAAGAATTAAGAAGAGTTCATTTTATCAATATGATGTATGTGGCTGATGGACCAAGTGATATCCCTGCTTTTTCAGTTGTGAATAAAAATTTTGGAGCTACATTTGCGATATATCCTAAGGGAGATATGAAAGCAATGAAGCAAGTAGAACAGATGCGAGAAGATGGACGAATTAATATGTATGCAGAGGCTGATTATACAGAAGGAACTACCGCTTATATGTGGATTTGTAATAAAATCACAGAATTTGCAGAGAGAATTCGCAAGGAAGAAAAAGAGAAGATAGCTAAATATGCAGCTATTGAGACTCCTAAACATTTAACCGAATAATCTATGAAAATATGGCAGCCTCTCCGGAGACTGCTTTTTCAATATAAAACAGAATATCGAACGCGTAATAAAGCACTCAATGCCTATGGCTTGATGCCTCTTAAGCAGACAAGGTAAATAACCGAATCTACTTAAGGGGAATCAGGAGAGGTATTGGGTGTTTTTTAGCTTTCCTATATATGAACTTTATGTATGAGGATAGATTTTCACTTATAAAAAGTCGATTAAAAATGTCAGATGATATTCATGATTAAATAAGAAAGCGTAAATAAATGTTTAGGTCTGATTCTTTTTATATGTTTCTTTGAGCTGTTGAATTGCATCCCATATTTTTAAATAATACATACTATCCATGTCCTGAATATGAAAATGGACTTGTAAAGGGTTGTATGAGATTCCTTCTCCAGATAGTGATTTACGGTATTGAAATCCTGTAATTCCATTAGAATCTACAGTATATAATTGATTAGATTCGGCAGGAACCGTAAATCTACAAAAACTAACAAGCAAATCCAATAAAGAAGAAAAAGCTTCTTTTTCATGGGAATCTTGTAAAATTAGATTTAATAATGCCAACTTATCATCATTGCAACCAGGAAAATATTTATTATATGTATTAATAGAGATAAGATTACTGATTGCGTTTTCTGATAATCCAGTTTTGTCCTGAATAAATTGTAAATCATGAGTCGTGCAGTTCATATCTGTAAAAAAGTAATCAAGATCGCAATCCAAAGCATTGCATAATTGCAACATGTCTGTAATGGTCTTGGGATATGATTTTCCTTTAATCCAATTATCAAATTTTCTTGTTTTTTCACTATATTCACTTCGACCAAACCCATTTCCATTTTGATCAATAATCTGTAATTGGTCATGAGGATAGAACGCATTATAGAGCAGTATTGGATCAGGCTGATTATTTTTATAAGTCATGCCTCTTTTTTTCATGAGGTCACATAATTTTTGAGAAAATAATTGTAAATCAGATACATATTTCATTAATAACCACCTCGAAAATGTAAAATTATATGTAAATAAAATACAAAAATATATGATACTATGATATCACAGAAACACGAGATGAACAATACAAAAGAAAGGATTTACAGTTATGAATACGAGAAATATTGGAAATGAAGCAAAAATCAATCCCAAAACGGGCAGAATTGATCAAGCCTGTGAGAGATACGGAGTGGGACGTTCCACAATGAGACGAATTGCAGAAGAATCTGGGGCAGTAGTAAGGGTTGGCCGTACATATTTGATAAATTACAGTAAGGTTGATCAGTATATGGACGAGCTTTCGGAATGATGGAGGTGATCCTATGAACATATATGAACATCTGTTGCCAGGCAAAGAAAACGCATTAACTCCAGAATATCTTGCTACGAAATATCATTTTTCCAGTGTTCGAATGCTTCAGAAGCAGATTGAGATGGAGCGCAGATCAGGAAAAGTAATCTTATCGAGCGCCACGAGTCCAGGAGGCTACTACCTTCCGGCAGCAGGAGACACAATGGAAATCCGAAAATTTATTCGTACTTTAGAGAATAGAGGTGAAAATACATTGAAAACTCTGGAAAGTGCAAGAGAGTTGTTGAAGGAATTGGAGGAGCGGTAATGTGGCAAATCCGCAGATTGAAAATGGTTATACAGCAGTAGCAAATGAAATATTGGATAATCTTTATAAATTTTCACTTAATGGGACAGAATTAAAAGTTATTAGTTGTATCTTCCGCTATACATTTGGATTTCATAGAAAATCACATAAACTGTCAGCATCTTTTATAGCCAGATGGGGGAATTGTGATTTAAGAGCCGTAAAGAGAGCATTAAAGAAACTTCAGCAAGACAGAATTATTATTTATATCAATTCTGAACAGAGAGGTGTTACCGCAGAATTAATGTTTAACAAGAATTATGAACAATGGTGCACTGGTGGTCAAAATGTCACTAGTGGTCAAAATGTCACTGGGGTAGTGGTCAAAATGTCACCGGAACCGGTGGTCAAAATGACACACAAGAAAATAAAAAAAGAAAATAAAAATATAAATAAAAAATATTATGATGATTTCTTCGAAAAAGTCTGGAGAACATATCCACGGAAGCTGGGGAAATCGGCCGTGACACAAAAGGCTAAAAAGGAATTGTATGAAGCAGGAGAAGAGGTTGTTCTTGGAGCTGTTAATTCATACATAGCGGAGATACAGGAAAATGGAACAGCAGAAAGATATATCATGTATGGATCCACATTTTTTAATAGTAGATGGCGTGACTATGTCAAAGAACCAGAACCGCGTGTTGAGGTTACAGCGGAAGAACCGGAAGAGAAGCCTATTGATTTATGGAGTGAGGAATAATGGAATATTATGAATTTAAGAAAGAAGATGCCTATGAATTCGCCAGAGCTTCCAGAATCCAGACCAAACAGAGAGGGGAAGAACTCCAGTTTTTGTCCTGCCCGTATTGCAGAGGCGGCAAAAATGGAGACAAAGGGACATTTTCTATTAGCTTGGTTACCGGACAGTTTAAATGTCTCAGGTCCTCCTGTTCTGTTTCGGGAAATATAATTACACTTGCCAGAGATTTTGATTATTTCAGCCTGGGAAAAGACATAGATGCATACTACCAGACTGGAAAACAGAAAAGATTTCGGCGATTTAAGAAGATGGAGAATATAAAGCCTAAAACGGAAGCTATTACATATCTGGAAAGCCGAAAGATCACTGCTGCCACTGCTGAAAAATATCAGATTACGGTTCAAAGTAAACATAAGAATATTGTGGTATTTCCTTTCTTGGATGAAAAAGGAAATATGCCCTTTATAAAATACCGGAAAACAGACTTTAACCCGGCAGTGGACAAGGGAAAAGAGTGGTGTGAAGCAAACTGCAAACCTATCTTGTTTGGAATGTATCAGTGTAATCTGGACAATAAAACCCTGATACTTACAGAGGGACAACTTGACAGCTTATCAGTTACGGAATCTGGAATAGAAAATGCAGTTTCTGTTCCCTTTGGAAAAAATGGTTTTACATGGATTCCTTATTGCTGGGACTGGATGCAAAATTTTGATACGTTAATTGTGTTCGGGGATTGTGAAAACGGGATAATTACTCTTTTGGATGAAATGAGAAAGCGATTCAGGGGAACTGTTAAGGCAGTTCAGCAGCAGGACTATAGAGGGTGCAAAGATGCTAATGAGTTATTATGCAAATATGGAAAAGACGCAGTTCGTAGGGCAGTTGAGCAGGCGAAAACAGTATTAATTGATCGAGTGATAGAAATTGCCGATATTAAGGCAGTGGACTTATTTTCACTTCCGAAGATATCAACAGGGATTACAGGGATTGATAAAGTCTTATCTGGTGGAATTTATTTGGGGCAAACTGTTATTTTGACAGGCAAGAGAGGAGACGGAAAGAGTACACTTGGCTCCCAGATACTGGCGAATGCTTTGGATAACGGAAAATCTGTTTTTGCATACTCTGGAGAGTTGCCCGATTATTTTTTCAAGCGTTGGTTGGATTTTCAGATTGCAGGCCAGCAGAACGTAATTGATCGCGCAGGAGAAGTCGGATCGGTAAATTATTTTATTCCGGACAGCAAGGTTCACAAAATCTCTGAATGGTATCGGGGACGAGCTTATCTGTTTGATAACCAGGCGACGGAAGACAACGAATTGGAGTACTTGCTGTCAACTATAGAAAAGGCAATACAACAGTACGGAATCCAACTGGTGTTACTGGATAACTTAATGACCGCTCTTGATATTGGTTTGGATATAGACTTATACAGGGCTCAAAGCAAGTTTGTTGATAAGCTGGTTAAGATTTCAAAAAACTATAATGTGGCCGTAATTTTGGTTGTCCATCCCCGTAAAAATAGCTTAGGTGCAGATGATAATGATGTTGTCAGCGGAAGTTCAGATATTACAAACAAAGTTGACGTCGTGATGACCTATAAGCGGGACAAGACCTTACCCGATAATGAACGTCTTTTGACAATTTCAAAGAACCGTTTAACCGGTAAGCTTGCGATAGGAGCAAAAGCTATCAAACTTTATTTTGACGAAGCATCTAAAAGAATAAGCGATAATCGAGATGATTTCAGGAAGCCTTATGGTTGGGAAACTGATACAGCAGGTTTTATGACGGTTAATGATATGGAGCAAATGGAAATACCGTTTGACTAACAAGAAGTATATTTTATAGGCGGCTTACCGCCGGAAAGGATAGCAACCATGAAAGTAATGACGCAGGATAAAGTAAGAATCATTGATTTTAGAATGCCGTGCACAGAGGGATATTTTATTCGAGAAAGAAGAATGTACATAGCAAAATACAAAAGTTGTGAGCGAGCGACGGAAGTTCTTGAGGAGATGCTTCAGAAGTATGCAGCAGGAGAAAAGATATATATCATGCCGGAGGAGTAACCAGTGAACGATAAAGAAGAATTAAAGCAGATATATGACATCTTCACGGGTTGCTGGAGGTTATACAAAAAGCTGTATCCTCCGGGTAGACCTGAAGATGATGCCTACTGGCAGGGAATGATGAAAGAATTAGAAGTGTTACGGAAGAATTATCATCATTCTCGGTTATGTGAGGACCTTCTTTGTGCTGTTGTCAGGGATTTAGAAACGAAATCCAAAAGAAGTAATCCTGCTGCCAGTATGAAAGAGTAGTGAGGGCGGTCACCCTTGTGATGCATCATATCATGCTAGGCTGAACGGTGCAAGATGGGGCAAACATGTACCACAACTGTGGTCAGGTTTGATGGTAAAATATATGTAACAGGTAACATTTCATTGTTTCGGAGGTGGTTTTGTTGGTAGTTATTGCACTTTTGTTATTTGTGATTGTATGTGAGCTGGCGGCTATTTATGACAGACGGAATGGAGGAAAATGACATGGGAAGAAAGAAACAGATTTCAGATAAGAGACGTTTATACACGGAAAGAATGAGGTTGCAGAAGGGGGTATTTAGTTCTCTGGCTAATGCGGCTGGACATATCGGAGAGCTTTATGCGGATTTCGTTCAAAGTGATGAGGTACGCAATTCAATGAGAGCTACAGCAGATAAGGCCACAGAATGCATGGATAATATCAAAGAACTTAACGAGCTGGAAGAACAGCTGAAAGCAGAAGAACAGGAAAGTGAGGATGAGGATTAATGGAAAAAGTAGTGGTTCAGACCGGTGCGAAGACATACCAGATTGCTGATCAAGACGGAAATGATCTGGGCGTGTTCAGATTTATTCCTTCAGATGCTGGCATTTTAAAGAGGTATAAAGAGGCAGCAGCTTTCTTTACTGGAATTAACGAAAGGATTAAGGACAAAGATTTTGAGGAAATTCTTCCAGATCTGGAAAAGGAAGCCGGGGAGAAGATTGACCTGTTGTTTGGTGCTCCTGTATCAGAGAGCTTCTTCAAGATTACCAGTCCGTTTACCATCCTTGACAGCGGTGAGATGTTTGCAGAGCAGATTATTGCAGTTATTGGTGGAATTATTGAAAAAGAGCTGAATGCCAGGGAAAAGGCGCAGCAGGAGCGGGTGAAAAAGTACACTGAAAAATATACTGGATGAGAGCTTATGAACTGCCCACCTCATTAAATATTAATGGGGTGGCTTACACTATCAGAACAGATTTTAGAGCAATTATTGACATTCTTATTGCTATGAATGATCCAGATTTAGATCAACAGGCAAAAACATTTATTATGTTACAGATCTTGTATGAAGAGTGGCAGAATATTCCTTTTGAAGATCTGACAGAAGCATGTCAGAAAGCCTGTGACTTTATCGACTGCGGACAGGTCGATGACCCGAACAAACCGAAGCCCCGTTTGATGGACTGGGAACAGGACGGGGACATGATTGTTCCGGCTGTAAATAAGGTTGCTGGTAAAGAAATCAGATCCGTACCATATATGCACTGGTGGACGTTCTTTGGATATTTCATGGAATCCGGTGAATGCCTGTTCAACACGGTTGTTGGAATCCGGTCAAAAAAGGCAAAAGGTGAACGCCTGGATAAATGGGAAAAGAAATTCTATCAGGAAAATAAGAATATTATTGACATAAAAACACGTCTCAGCGAAGAGGAGCAAGCTTATAAAGATAAGTTGAATGAGATGTTGAACCTCAAATAGTTTGGAGGCAGATATAACATGGCAGATGGTTCAATTATCATTGATACCAGAATAGATACCGGCGGTGTGTCGAAAGGAATGAACGCTGTAAAGGCTGGAGTGACCAGAATATCCGCACAGGTATCGAAGATGGGCGATTCAGCAAAAAGTTCTTTCCAGAGGCAGATAACAGCGATAACAGACCTGTATCAGAATTACGAGAAGCAGGAACGTAAAGTATCAGAGCTGAAATCAAAGCTCGAAGAACTGAGCAAGGTCAGAATCGAGACAGAAGAATATAAAAAACTCAAAGACGATATAAAAGCTCTGGAAGATGAGTTTGAAAAGGTTGAAACGAAACAGCGTGAATGGCTTGATATGGGCTTTTCGATAGATTCTGCACCGCTTAAGGAACTTGACAAACAGATGGACGGTATCTGGGCAGATATTGACCGGTTACAGCGGAAACAGAAAGAGATGCAGGCAACTGGAAGGGCCTATGTGGATCCTAAATCTACAGATGCGTACAAGGGGACAGCCGAGAAGTACAATACGGAATCGCAGAAGCTGGAACGCATAAACGGAAGGTTGTATTCATCATACAATAATCTGAAGAACAAGGTTGAGGAATACCGACAGAAAAACAACCGGCTGGCACAGGTCATGCAGAATCTTCAAAAGGCTGCTGCCCGTGTAGGTATGGTTGTAAAGAACATGGGTTCAGCATTAAGAAGTGCCGGTTCCTCGATTAAGAGCATGGTCTCAGCAATGAAAAAAGCTGTAGAGAACATGTTTAATCTGAACAAACAGACAAATCGGTCGAGAATGAGTCTTTCCCGAATGCTGGGAATGTCGTTGCTGTTTTCAGGGGTATTCCGGGCGATAAGTGCTGTCAGTGATGGTGTGAAGACCGGATTTGAAAATCTGGCACAGTATTCCAACAGTACCAATTCAGCAATATCTTCTTTGATGTCCAGCATGACGAGGCTGAAAAACTCATTTGCTACAGCCTTTGCACCTGTTCTCACCGTGGTAGCTCCGATCATGTCAAGATTTATTGATATGATTTCCAGAGCGATCACTTATGTCGGAATGTTTGTTGCGGCACTGACCGAACAGAACAGTTTCGTAAAGGCAGTTGGTGTTCAGGAAGATTATGCCGCAAGCCTTGATAAAACCTCAAAGAATGCGAAAAAGGCATCGAAGCAGACAAAAGACTATCTTTCTTCGTTGGATGAGGTGCACAAAGCTTCAACAAGTGGGAATGCAGGAACAGATGATTCCGGTGGATACAAAGCACCTACACCGGGACAGATGTTTGAAACGGTCCCGATTGCAAATAGTATTAAAGGAATTGCGGATAAAATCAAGAAGCTCATTAAATCGGAAGACTGGGAAGGTCTTGGAGCTTATATTGCCAGTGGAATAAATAAAGGACTTCAAAAAGTCTATGGTGCTATCAACTGGAAAAAGGTTGGTCCTAAGATAACGAAATTCTGCAATGCATTTACCAGAACATTTAACAGCCTGGTAGATCATATTGACTGGGATTTGATGGGGCGGACCGTTGGTGCCGGTATCAATACGATTGTAAATACTCTGAATCTTTTGATTACAGGAATTGACTGGAAAAACCTTGGTAAGAAATTTGCAACCGGAATCGCCGGCTTTGTTCGGGAAGTCAACTGGAACAATCTTGGACAGCTCATAGGAAACAGGTTCATGATTGCCTGGAATATCTTTAACGGGATGGTCCATAACCTTCCGTATAAGGAAATTGGACAGGCGGTTGCGGATGGATTGAATGGTGCTGTATCAAGATTTTCTCTGTCAGCATATCGGAGATACACTGGCAACCGGATTAAATGGTGCATTCACATCATTATACAGCTTTACAGAGCGTTTTGACTGGTCAGAGCTGGTAAATAACATTGCCGGTGGTATCAATACCTTTGTATCGGAATTTGACTGGAAAGCGAATGGACGTAAGTTGGAAGCCTTTCTGGATAATCTGTGCGGATCCCTAGTGGATATGGCAGAAAAGACAGACTGGGAGGCTTTTGGAAAAGGTGTCGGAGATATGCTGACACAAGTTGACTGGCTTGGACACCTGAAGCAGGTGATAAAAGCTGTTGTCGAATCGCTTGGAGGCCTGTTTGATGGCATGGAGGCGAGCGGAACAGCCGGTAAGATAGCTGCTTTTCTTGGTAAAGCGTTTATTGCAATGAAGATTGCAGATATAACGGGAATCAGTGACCTCGTAAAATTACTACTAAAGGCAATCGGAAAGAAACTGATCGGATCCGAAGCAATCGGAGAATTGTCCGGTAATCTGACTACTCTTTTAGGCAATGCAGTAAAAGGTGCGGCAGGAAGCTTTACTTCCCTTGCATCAGCTATTACCCCATTGGTAGGCACTGCAGGGCTAATTGCCGGTGTGGGTGTTGCGGCGGCCGCAGCTACTTCTGAGATTGCAAAAATGGTAGAGACTATGCAGGGCGGCAATGGTGTCGGTGGTACATTTGGAAATACCATGGACAATTTCATTCAGACATTACAGCGGCGTGGCGATATCATATCCGGTTCTGCAACAGAAATCTGGAATCTGAAAGAGTCTCTTGAGAAAGAGGGAATGACTGCTGAGGAAAAATCCAGTGCAACGCAGAAACTTATTGATAAGCTGGGTGAAATGGGCGTGACATCTGAGCAGGCAACACAGGCATTCGAGACATTGAGACAGAAGGGGCTCATTACAGATGATATGTTTGATATCCTGTCAGAATCCATTAAAACACTCGGCAGTGATACAACTAATATGGCAAGCCAGATCAATCTTGGAAGCCAGAGTGCTCAGAAATCCTATGATGATCTGAAGCTTGTTATTGGAAATCTGACAAATCAGATGCACCTCGGAACAGATGAACAGGGACAGTTATTGAACGCACTGGAAAGAACAGTGGATTCTGGTGGTACTGCACAGGATGCATATAACAACGTCATGGCAGCAGTTAAGAATATGGGTGGAAATACTGAGACTGCTGCAAGAATTTTCTCAGAGGTCTTCCCAAATGCAGTACAGGCAACAAAGACCAGCGTAGATAAAAATATTGTTAAAGCACAGCAGACTGTAACGACTTCTACCGGAAAGATGAAGACAGATGCAGAAACGAATCTGGCAGAACTCCAGAAAGCAGCAGAGGACGCTTCCGGCGGTGTGAGTACAGCGACAGTGACAAACTGGGGCAATTCAGCAGCGGAGGTAGATAAGAACCTTGATCAGATGAAGCAGCATGCAAATCTGAAGCTTGGAGAGATGCAGAAGACAGTAGATAGTCATTTCTCTGGTCAGTACAATACCATGACCAATAAATGGAAATGGGCTGGTGAACGTATTGCACAGATAATTTCTGAGATGATCCGGAATACAGAAAGAAGCCTGGAAGGGCTGGCACGTGAGATGAAGTCTATCGGAACAAGGATGGGAAACAATCTGGCAAATGGAATTTCAAATGCAACCAGTGGAATCACAAGGACATTGAATAATGTTGTTGGAAAAGTGAACAGCACGATAGGAAATATCAACAGTGCTTTGTCTGGAATCGAAAGAGCATTCAGCTTTTCTTATGATGTAACGGGTCCTACAGGCAACCGGAGATGGGGCTATTACAATATGAGCTTGCCGCGGGTAAGTACAATCCCATACCTGGCAAAAGGAGCAGTCATTCCACCGAGGTCAGAGTTTTTGGCGGTTCTTGGTGATCAGAAGAACGGACGTAACCTTGAAGCACCAGAGGGAGTTATTAAGGATATCATTGATGATGCATTTGCAAGACATCAGCAGAATAGCACTGGAAATGTCAGATTTACCGCTCAAATCAATCGCAGGACGGTGTTTGATGAAATTATTGAAGAGGCAAAATTAAGACAGAGTACAAGCGGCAGAAATCCGTTTGAATTAGCATAAAACAATCCCCTGCCATATAAAAAAGTGTGGCAGGGGGAATACAAGGAGGGATTGAATGCTTACGAGGGAAGCAACTTATGAAGATTATGGATTTTCAGAGGAAGAAGATAAGAAATTTAATGAGTTTTGTCGAAAGCTTGAAATGAGGGACAAGATATTGTTGTTACAGTGCGCAGCAGAAGTGTATCCGAACGTTTGTGATGAACTTTATTGTTGTATCGTAATTGGAATGAGCTATGACAAGATGAATAAAAAGAACTTTGTTCCACTTGATCGTAAAGATTTCTATGCATACCGGAAGAAAACACTGGCAGTGTTCCGGGCGGCATTAAAGGCATGTAATAGATATCCGTTCTAAAGGTTGGAATAGAACCTGTCAAAACCGTCTGTTTTTATGTATTGGAAAATATCATTGATTAGTTAGGGGTGATTACTATGGCAAAAGGTATATCAGCAGAAGCACGTGAGGACATATTAGTACAGGCATTTTTAACGTGTCCAAATATAAGTGAGATATCCAAAAAGACGAAGATTCCCAGACCTACAATTTATACTGTGATTCATTCAGACAGCTTCCAACGTAAGTATTCTGAGGCAAGAAACGAGGCCGTAACAGGAGCGATTGCATACCTGCAGGGAAAACTTGGAGAATGTGCAGCAGTGTTGGTTAATACGGCCACTGATACGGAAGTGCCGGCACAGATCAGAGTGAACGCGGCTAATGCAGCATTGTCACAGTGCTCTCAGTGGACAAAGAATGTAGATGTGATTGAACGTCTGAAAGCTATGGAAGAATTGATGTCACAAGTAGAACAGGAACAGAAATCACAGCGGAGGCGGACATAATGAATATACAAGCAAGATTAAAGCAAGCAGAAGAACGGGCTATGCTATTGCAAAAGAAAGCAGATACTATTCACTTAATCATGGTAAAGCCTGTTCCCGGAAAGGAAAGACTTTATACAATATTGGGCGAAGATGGTATTTACAATGAGAAGAAATTGGCTGAATTTCAGCAGAAGCATAGCGTTGTAACGACCATCATTCTTAATATTCCGCGTTTGCCAGAGGAAGGAGTATTAAATGCCGAGAAGAAATAAGCGTGTAACGATAAGGGCTACAAGCGTGCCGGAGTTGCACCAGTGGCTGAGAGCTTGCAAGAGGGAAAATGCCAGAAAGAAATCACAGGGGCATAATGGGACGAAGAAACAGACAAAGAATTTGCATATTTAAAGGCGGTGGTGAATTATGGGAAGTCCGTTGATTAAAAGGCTTGATGCTTTATACCAAAGAGCTCAGATGGTAATGAAAGTGCAGGCGGATCATGCTCCGTTTTTGTACGTTGCTCCCTGGAGCTTCATGAAGAATGAGTGCAGAGTTAAATATTTCCCGGAAGGAACTTATCAGGAGGAAGAAAAAATAACAACTACATTTCATAATGCACTTGCAATAGCTCAGTATTACTATGAATGTGGTATTCATGTTCAATTCACAATGAGTTTATGCATAGAATGGCTTTTCCTGTTTTCTTGTGATGATCCTAGGTATACACCAGAACAACAAAAAGTCTGGTACAGAAAAAACAAAGAAGAATTTCCAGAAATAAAAGCTATGTTGGAGAGTGAACAGCGATTTGAAATTGTTGGAGTACTGCGAAGAATGCCTCAGAATTTTCTTTTTAAGGGATTACCTGATGATATTAAAGATGATTACAAATTGATGGATTCTTAGACAAAAATACTGGGAGCATGGGGATTCGTGGACGCGATTACGCACGCAAAGGAATTTTGTAACACGATAACGCGCGTAGATATTCGGAGATTTCGGAGGCCCTAAAAAATATCTTACACCTTAAAATGCAGGGGATGATTTCGAAACGAACCCCGAGCGAACTCCGAGAAATGACCTTTTAGGCATCATCGAACCGTGAGAAATCAAACAACAGACGAACAAAACAAAAAGGAGATTTTTATGGATGGATGTAACGAAAATGTAATTGAATTTATGACCAATGATACCAGAGCAACTTTATCATTCTCACAGGGTCGGTATAAGTCTGTAATCCGCAAGCTGGCAGAGAAGCACCCGGAAGATTGCCGGATCATTGCGGATAACGAGGACGGAAGCATTTGTGCTCATGTTCCAGTATCCTGGCTTCGGATTTCTCCGCCAAGGCAGTACACAGAGGAACAGCGGCAGCAGATGGGAGAAAGACTGAAACAGAACAGGTCTGAAAATACAGCAACACAAGGATAAAACAGGGCAAGAAACGATTGCAAAGTGCTTGAGGTAAAGTTGTAAGGGAGAGCAGATAAAAAGGTTAAATGAGCCGATAAAACAGTAGAAGCGGTGATGCTGGCATTTAATAAAAATCCTGCTGCCGAACCTACGGTTCAAGGAGCTTTTTCACTATTTTAAGGAGTGTTGTTGAGAATGAAGCCGTGAGGAAGCCGTGAGAAACGGACGAAAAGGCGGCAAGAACCGGGAGTGCTTGAACTGTCGATTAACATCGATATATTTGCTCGAACAGGCGAGGAACAGGCGAGAAATTAATAAATTGATGGAATAAGATGGTATTTTTGGATATAGCTAAAGAAAGGCGTGCAGTATGAACGAACTTGTGTATTTAAAGAACGATGAAGCAGTGTGTGATAGTTTGCAGGTGGCCGAGAAGTTTGGGAAGAGGCATGACAAGCTGATAGCCGAAATAAGAAGAATGTATGGAGAGTTGATAGGAAAAAGAGGCGTCCAAAATGGTGGAGCGAAATTTTTCTTTGAATCAACTTACGAGAACCGTGGAAAACGATATCCTATGTTTTTAATGACGAGAGATGGCTTTTCATTGTTGGTAATGGGTTTTACCGGGAAAGAAGCTCTTGAATGGAAATTGCAGTATATCCGGGCATTTAATCAGATGGAGGACTTTATCCGCGAGAAATCTACTCAGATGTGGATTGAAACCCGGAAGGCAGGAAAGCTTACCAGAAAGGCAGAGACGGATACGATTCAGAAACTTGTTGAGTATGCAAAGGGACAGGGCAGCAGCCATGCAGAAATGCTTTACATGACTTATTCCAGACTGGCAAATAAAATGGCTGGAATCAATAAAAGGGACGAAGCTACGGTGATGCAGCTTAATAACTTATCTTTAATGGAAAATATCATTTTGCATGAGGTTGATCTGGGAATTATGCGAGGGAAACATTATCAGGAGATATACAGGGATTGCAAGAAACGACTTGAAGCGGTGAAAGATTTGGCATACCTCGAAGCGGTATAAGAAGAAAATAGGGATAGTAAGAGATATGGGTGATTTGCAACGGGAAATTGACAAATTCCTGAAGCTGGCATATAATATACTTATCAAGACAGCCAGTAAGGGAAGTCAAGGTTCCCCGTCCTGGCAAATATGTTTAGCTAAGATTTAGCCGCCTATTCTTTACCAGAGAGTGATATGTACCCAGAATTCTGGACACATATTTATAAGTTAGGCGGACATCATGGA
>OGPU01000222.1_pt1 | contig 74942 bp, 74 predicted proteins | sample 1552991 | NCBI WGS metagenome assembly OGPU01 (sample SAMEA2580296, study PRJEB22360) | human gut metagenome | biome: human gut; feature: human-associated habitat; material: faeces | place: Denmark | collected 2008/2010 | reverse complement strand
TTGGTATGCCTAAAACAAGCAAATTTAATCCTGATACAATGAAAGTAGAAAATGACGGTTTGTATGAATTGCTTAATGGAGAAAAACATCTTGTTGCAAAAGATGGCAAGTATAAAATTATAGACAATAATAAAGTTTCTGTTACTGATCATTCTGCTGTAGTAGCAGAAGGAAATAGAATATCTATAAATAATAATGTTTTAGAATCTATTCACTCACAAGCAGCAGAACTTGCTACTATTGTAACTTCTGGAGACTCTATGATAGTTTCTAATAATACTGCATCTGGTTATTATTTTATGAGGGTTGCTCCAAATACTATTTGTATAGGAAATAATATAAATACAGTCTATTTATACCATTTAACACCTTCTACTTCCTTAAATTCTAATATAATTTTAAAGGACAATGTTATAACATGTACTAATTTTGAGTACCCTTTTTATTATGGAGATATATCAGGTAATATAATTAAGACTTCAAATTTTAAGATAACAAAGGGATACTGTGTTATAGCTCATAATAATATAACCTTAGATGTGGATAATACTTCTGTTTACTTAGGACAAAGAAGTATGGTAAAAGATAATTATTTTAGTTTAAAAAATTCAACTACTATAAATGTTTATGGTGAAAGTAATATTGATAATAATTCTTTCTTAAATGGTACATTACAAACCGAGGAGGATACTATTAGTATTTGCAATAATAAATTTATTAATGGTACTGATAGATTTATAAATATTAAAACAAATATTGTTACAATTTTTAATAACACATTTACAAGAGTTTCTGGTACAGTAGAAAGGGCTATTTTTATAGAAGGTAGTAATCTATCTGATATTATAATATTTATGAATACAACAGCATCTAATATTAATAACTTGATACAATCAAATGGTAGTAATAACGAATTAAATATTATTTATAATAGAAGTAAAGCAATTCCTACAGCAGATATAGGAAGATTTATGATAAAACAAGGTATTCCTTTATTTGGAAGTACAAGACCAGATACAGTTGGTTCTACTAATGTACTTATACCATTCTTTGATAAAGGTATTAATAAGCCAATTTGGTGGAATGGAAGTAATTGGGTAGATGCTACAGGTACAACAGTTTAAATAACTTTATATGAAAGATATACAACAACTAATTAAGAAGAATAGTCAAGGGGGAAGATATGAAGATATCTTCCCTAAGACTTTTATAGATGCAGTGGAAGATAGAGAGTCTGGTAATAATTTAACTGAAATATTATCAGGATTTAACATGTACTTTTTATCTTATAATGGAAGTAGGGAACAAACTAGATTGCAAGTTCCTATGTCTATTAGAAAGACTGGATTATGGATTACTTATGTTTTATATGATAAAACTGTAGTAACTGAATGGTATGCTGGAGAAGCTATAGATGATGATTCTTGGAAGAATTTATCTAATTGGAGAGTAGGGTCTAATATGCTTGTAGGAGATATTAGTATATCTCCTGATGGATATTGGGTGGTAAATGGAGTAGTAACTACTACCAAAGCTCAAGGAGAACAAGGTATTACTCCTATGTTAAGAGTGGGAAGTAATAATCATTTGCAGGTATCTTACACAAATGGTAGTTCTTGGGTAGATGCTTCTACTAGTCCTGTTTATACACAGTTTAGAATCAAAAACAACAAACTTGAACAATCAGTAGACTTAGGTCAAACATGGGCTGTAGTATCTGACTATATTGCATCATGGTTTAGATTTACTGGTACTTCTGGAAGTAGCCAAGCTGACAATGTAGGTAAGATACAGATTAGTAGAGATAATGGTGTTACATGGTCTGATTTAAGTGGTGAGTTTACTAATAGTTTACACATTAAAGGATATGTAGCTACTAAAGCAACCCTTCCTTCAAGTGCAGTTCAAGGAGATATTTATGGTGTTGGTCCTACTTATGACCCAAGTGATACTAAACAAACTAATCCTATCTATCAACTATATGTTAAAGATAGTACTGGATGGGTTGATAATGGTAGATTTACTTCAATAGCTGCTGGTGTAGTACAAAAGTTAGGTAATAGTGAGACTACTGTAATAAGCCAAAAGACTGTTACTCTTAACCTAATAAAGAGAGAAGCTGCATATAATACTTCTCTCTTATTAAGTAATAATTTTATATTTAAAAAAGGGTTAGTTTTAAATATTAAAGGTGTTATAACGGAACATTCAGCAGGATACTTTAGTACAGAAGCCTACTTCTTAATAGATAACAATATATTATCTACTAAAATAGAAAATCTGTTTGGTAATACCACTGCTACTGCTGCTGGAATTTGTTTTTATGATGAGTCTAAAACTTTTATAGGATATTACAATGGGAATCAAGCTGGATACTTTGATGTTGTAATCCAAGATATTATTGAGGGCTTCCAAGATGCAGTATATTTTAGAATTTGTGGTTTCGCAGATGCTCCTATAATAGTAAATTCTCATATTGAAATAGATAAGTTAGACAAAGTTATACATGAAGATGATAAGATAGCTGTTTGTTATACAATGCTAAATGTTGATGGTAAAGAGTTTTATTCCCCAGATGGATGGGATGACCAAGCCTCTTGTTACTTAGCAAAGGATACAGGTGTTTATAAAGAAGGTAGAGGAGCTGTAGGGTATTTCTTTGTTACACCCTTTATACCTGTATATAATGTAGCTAAACTGCAATTTAATGGAGCCACATTTACTACTTGCTCTTTTTATGTTTTCTATGATAGAAACAGAAACATAATATCTCAAGTTAATGGAGACTCTAATACTGTTAGAGAAACTATTATTAATGTTCCAGATGATGTGTATTTTGTAAGATTCTGTGGTAATATTAAATACTCTTTCAAAGTATCTATAGTTGATTCAATCTATAAAGAGTACTTAAATACTATATTAAACAGTAATATTGCTGATAATACTGAATTATATAATGCTAATAGATTAATAAATAATCTGCATATTAGTAATAATAATTGTATATTGAAAAATGATGGTAATACTTATAATCATAGCAGTTATACAAACTACAAAGTATCAGAGTTTATAAATATAGATTACTTATTTAATTTTAAGTTTATTAAACTTGAAGCATATAGAAAAGCACAAGCTAACCCAATGGCTTTCTATGATAAGAACTTTAAGGTTATAGGTACAGCTTATAACCCAGCTTTGGTTAATACTGAAACTTTTGTAGATATTACATTAGATGCTCAGTTAATAGCTCAATACCCTAATGCAAAATATGTAAGAATAGGTATAAATACTAAATATGATTGGTCTATAATTTCTCCTATCTTAGATAGGATTAATATTACTGATAATACTGAACCATACCCAAGTTATAAGTATAACATGTTCACCAATGTAATATGTGGTGGAGATAGTGTTACTCAGGGATTTGTAGTAGAAGGTACAGCAGAAAAGCAATACATATATCGAGTAATGGAAGATTGCGCCTATCCAGTACATTTGAAGAAAATACACCCTAACTTGAATATAGTAACTAAAGCATTGTCTGGTATTAACAGTATTAACTGGTTATCTGATTTTTATCCAACAATAGATTTCTCTCAACAAGACTTATTCATACTTGAGTTAGGATTAAATGGAGGATTAGATATTAATGATATAAACACAGATGGTACTAATACTTATGCCTATAAGCAGATAGTTGCTGGGGCAAGAGCACAAAATCCTAATCTTATAATTGCATTAGTAAGGAGTCAGCATTTTGGAAGTACATGGGAACCAGTTATTAATACCCTTTCAACAAAGTATGATTGTGTGTATATAGATTTACATAATACTCAATATCTCAATCTTGATGATTTTATCTATCATGGTTATTACCAAAATGGAAATACAAGGGATAAAGATTATGCTCATTTTACAAGAAAGGGGTATAATGCTAAGGCTTATGTAATATCAAGATTACTGGCAGACAAACTTAGTGATGCTACTAAGTATAATTAAGGGAATAATATTTTTTATTCCTACTATAGTAAATGACTTATGCTATTGCATAGGTCATTACTTTTTAATATGTTTGCATAATAATATAAGGGAAGAAGATATGAAGAAGTATATAATAATCCTTATTCTAATATTGATTGGAGCTGTGGCTTATCTATCATATCAGAATAGACAATTAACTACTAAGTATGAAACTTCCATTGAGAATGTTAAAGCCTATGATGCTCAATTGAGTGGACTTGAAGGTGATAATAGAGTATTAAAACTAACAGTTGAACAGCTTAATTACTTCAATGATTCAATCATTAAGAAGATGAAAGTAGTCCAGAAGGAATTAGGTATAAAGGATAAGAGATTACAACAGCTTCAATATGAAGCCAGTCATGCACAAAGACATGATACTATTGTTCTAAGAGATACTTTATTCAGAGACCCTCAGTTAAAGCTGGACACTATAGTGGGAGATAAGTGGTTTAAGACTAATCTTCATTTAGAATTCCCAAGTACTATAGCACTCAGTCCTGAGATAGAATTAGAGAGATATACATTCATAAATGGTAAAAGGGAGACTGTGAATCCACCAAAGAAATTCTTCTTGTTTAGGTGGTTCCAGAAGAAACATACAGTAGTAGAAGTGAATGTAAGGGAAATGAACCCTTATGTTAAGAACAAAACTCAAAGATTTATACAAATAGTTGAATAGTTATGATTGAAAGTGGAATACTTATTACAGCATTAATAGGCATTGTCACCACATTTACTTCGGGATTTACTGCATGGTTCTTTGCAAGAAAGAAGTATAATAGTGAGGTTGACAATAATCTGATAAACAACATGAAAGAATCTCTGGAGTTCTATACAAGGTTGTCTGAGGATAATAAACTTAGGCTTGATAGAGCCTTATCAAGGAATGAAGAACTTGAAAAGGAGGTAAAGGAATTAAGGCAACAGGTGATGGGCTTAATGACAAGTATATGTACAGACCTATCTTGTCAGATAAGAAAGGGAAATTATGAGGATGTGATTAATGAAAATAAGAAATACTATGAAGAGAGTACTTAATCTTGGGAGTCTTTCAAGAATAGTTGAAGGAGACCCTAATGAAATAACAGACGATGAAATCCTTGTAATCAAGGATAAGATTATAGAGGGTAAGATAATTGATATTCAAAAGAGAGTTGATGGTAAATTAGTATCTCTTATTACTGAGAAATACACTTACACTATCAATCCTACTCCTGCTGATGCTACAGTAGTTATCAATGGTTCAACTACTAAGAGTATTAGGGCAGCTAAAGGACATACAGTTACTTGGTCTGTATCAAAGACAGGGTTTGTAACTCAGTCTGGTAGTGATGTAATCTCTGGTGATGTATTAAAGAATATAACATTAGTAGAATCTGGCAGTTAATGAAACTATTATTAAGAAGAATATTTAAAGGACCTCAATATACCATAGGTAAACTCTATGTAAATGGAGTTTATGAATGTGATACTCTTGAGGATACTGACAGAGGTCTCTATGAAACACAATCTCTTCTGGAGATACAGAATAAGAAGGTCTATGGAAAGACAGCAATTCCCTATGGGACTTACAAGATTGATATGAATACTGTAAGTCCCAAATTCAAGGATAGGTCATGGGCTAAATTCTGTGGAGGAAAGTTACCCAGACTTATAGATGTGAAAGGATATGAGGGGGTACTAATCCATGTTGGTAATAAAGCTGAGGATACTTTAGGTTGTATCCTTGTTGGAGAGAACAAAGTCAAAGGTCAGGTTATTAATAGTACAGCATCATTCAATAAGCTAATGAAGTTGCTATTACAAGCTAATATAGATGGAGAAGACATTGAGTTAACAGTGGAATAAAAGTAGATTAAAGGGTGTGGTTATTATTAACTAACACCCTTTTATTTTGATACTTTGTTAAGTGTTTTACTTATAGTAAGACTACTGTTAGACTTATGCTATTGTGTATATGAAATATTTTTCAGAACTTTGCATAGTTTAATTAATGGAGAAGAGTATTATGGAAGGATTAGACATGAGTAATATCCTGTCACCAGATGAGGTTGATAACCTATTTACTGATGATGGGGGTGAAGAAACACAGGTTATTCCACCTGAAAAACAGGAAGAAGATAAAGATAATAAAACAACTACTGAGATTCCTGAAGTAGACCCTGAAAGTCTATTTGATGAATCAGAGAGCGTAGGTAGTGAGAAAGTAGATACTAAAGGCAAAGAGAGTACCTCTTCTAAAGAGACTGGTGCTTCTCCCAAAACTAACTTCTACTCTTCCATTGCCAGTGCTTTGAAAGAAGAAGGTATTCTCTCAGACCTTGATGATGAGACTTTAAGTAAGATTGAAAGTCCTGAAGACTTTGCTGAAGCTATGGAAGCTCAACTTAAAGCTCAACTTGATGAAAGACAAAAGAGGATAGATGAAGCACTTCAAGTGGGTATAGAACCTGATGAAGTTAGAAAGTATGAAGGAACAATCAGTTACCTTAATACTATCACAGAAGATGCTATCATTGATGAATCTGCTGAAGGTGAAAAACTGAGAAAACAACTTATCTTTCAAGATTTCCTTAATAGAGGATTCAGCAAAGAAAGAGCACAAAGAGAGACTCAAAAGTCTATTAGTTCAGGCTCTGATATTGAAGATGCAAAGGAAGCACTAGCAAGTAATAAAGAGTACTTTAAGCAAGAATATGATAATATTATTGCTGAAGCTAGAGAGGCAGAAGAAGCTGAAAAAGCTAGACTTAAGAAAGAGGCAGCAGACTTGAAGAAGGCTATCTTAGAAGATAAGGAAGTCTTTGAAGGGTTAGAGTTGGATAAAACTACAAGAGAGAAAGTTTACAACTCTATTAGTAAGCCTGTCTATAGAGACCCAGAAACTGGTGAGTATCTAACAGCAGTCCAAAAGTATGAAAGAGATAACAGACCAGACTTCTTAAAGAAGTTGGGAGTACTCTTTACATTAACTGATGGCTTTACAAACTTAGATAAGTTGGTTAAACCAACTGCTAAAAAGCAAGTTAGAAAGAGCCTAAGAGAATTGGAACACACTATCAACACTACTAGAAGAAATACAGATGGAAGTCTTAATTTCATGTCAGGTGTAAGTGATGACCCAGAATCAAAGGTTTCAGACTACGATATTGATGTGTAAATGAGATTGATTAATTTGTAAATGTTTAAGACATGGCTGGAAAATTAAGTAAATTCCAAATGATTGGTTTTCAACACTGGAAAGGGTTGACTACTGAAAATCACTTAGGTGCTATATTTCAACGTGCACCACAAAAGGCAACTAATCTTATGGTTCAGTTGTTAGCTTTCCATAGAGGAAAGACACTTGATACATTCCTTAATTCATTCCCTACTAAGGTATTTGACGATGATAGTGAATACTACTGGGATGTTATTGGTTCTTCAAGAAGAAATATTCCTCTGGTAGAAGCTAGAGATGAAAATGGTACTGTTATTACATCAACTACTACAGGTAATATTGGTGTTGGAGGTGCTCCTTTCTATCTTGTATTCCCTGAAGACTGGTTTGCAGATGGTGAAGTAATTGTAGGTAATCTGAATCAAGTATATCCTCAGAGAATTCTTGGTGATGGTAGACATGAAGGTACTAACTGTGTGTATAAGGTAGAACTTATGGGTGGTAACAGCAAGGGTATTCCTGTAGAAAGATTACTTGCTGGTGAAAGATACTCAGTAGAGTTTGCTCCTGTTGAAAGAGAACTCTCTAGAAAGGTTGGTGATGTTAGATTCACTAGTCCTGTTTCTATGAGAAATGAGTGGACTACTATTAGAATTCAACACAAGGAACCAGGTTCTAATCTTGATAGAAAGCTTGCTGTGGGTATTCCTATGGTACATAGAGATGAATCAGGTAAACAAGTTAAGGACACTGCAAATAAGTGGATGCACTATGTTGAGTGGGAAGTTGAATGCCAGTTCTCTGAATATAAGAACAATGCAATGGCTTTTGGTACTTCTAACAGAAATATCAATGGTGAATACATGAACTTTGGTAAGTCTGGTAATGTAATTAAGACTGGTGCTGGTATCTTTGAACAGACAGAAGTAGCTAATACTATGTACTACAATGATACTAATGGCTTAATGAAGTTGTTGCTGGATGCATTGTATGAACTGTCTGCTGGTAAGTTAGGTTTTGGTGATAGAAAGTTCATCATAAAGACTGGTGAAAGAGGTGCATTAATCTTTAATAGAGAAGCTAAGAAGACTACTTCTGGTTGGATGCCTATCATCTCAACTCAGAATCCTCCTACCTACTCTAAGGTTGCTAGTAACTTTGCACAGAATGCAATTGCAGTAACTGACTATCAGGTAACTGAATGGAGAGCACCTAATGGTGTAATGGTTACTCTTGATGTTGACCCATTCTATGATGATCCTGTAAGAAATAAGATTCTGCATCCTGAAGGTGGTGTAGCTTTCTCTTATAGATTTGATATTTGGTACATTGGTACTATGGACCAACCTAATATTCAGAAGTGCGCTATCAAGGGTCAAACTGAATTTAGAGGTTATCAATGGGGATTCAGAAATCCTTATACTGGACAGATGGGTAATCCTAATATGTCTTATGATGAGGATTCAGCTGTAATTCACAGAATGGCAACTTTGGGTACACTGGTATTAGACCCAACTAGAACAATGTCACTTATTCCTGCAATCCTGCAAGGATAATAATACTAAAAAGGAGGATTAACACTCCTCCTTTTTTTCTTTTTTTAAATACTAAATGGAGAAGTAAATATGGCAAGTAAGAGAGTAGAAGAAGAACTTGACTTAGAAACTATTAATAGTGAAACAACTATAGTACCTCAGATGCCTGAGGAAGTTGAGGAACAACTACCTGTAAGAAGAGGTAGAAGTAATAAAGAGGCAGTTATCAATGAACCCATTAATTGTCTTAGGAATGAAAGAGTTATAGTAAGATATGTACCCAAAGAAAGTGGTATTGTGACTAACCCAAAGCATATTCTGTATGGAGGTATGGCTGAAAATGCAGTTAAGTATTTTACAGTTCCTCAATTAGAATCTGGTAAGTTAGTTAATATTCTTACTGATGGTGAGAAAGAATTCCTTGAAGACATAATGGGTCTTGAATTTAATGCTCTTTCAATTTATAAGAAAGAAAACAATTATTGGTCTAATAAACAAGTTAGATTATTGAAACAAGATAATATACTTGATCTATCAGACCCTGAGCAATATATCAAATATAAGATATTATTGGCTAATAAAGATGAGATTGCTCCTTCACTTCAAGCATTACAAGATATGCCTAAGGCTACATATAAGTATGTAATTATCAAAGAAGGTGAAGAAACTTCAAATGCTAGACAGGAAATGTCAGCTACAATGCAAGCTTATATGGAATATGGTAAGTATGAAAATGATGCAGATACTCTTAGAACTATCATTGAAACTATTGATGGTAGACCATTAGCCATTAATACTAAGATTGAGTTCTTGCAAACTAAGATTAATAAACTCATTCAGGCTGATGCTAAGTTGTTCTTAAAGGTTATCACAGACCCTCTGTTATCTACTAAGGTACTTATCAAGAGAGCAGTTGAAGGTGGACTTATTGCTAATAGAGGAGGCTTCTTCTATTTAAGAGAAGATAATAGTCCTTTATGTAGTAATAAAGAAGACCCAACCTTTAATATAGCAGCTAAGTTCTTAGCTTCACCTAAGAACCAAGCTCTGAAGTTTTCTATTGAAGCTAAACTGAAAGAATAATGAATGTAACAGAATTCTTTGATAGGTTTAATGTCCTATACAATAACATAGATTCTAATGCTGCTCCAGGCTTAAATGGTTATGAGATTAGTGTTTGTTTAACAAAAGGTCAAGAAGAGATTATAAAGAATCACTTTAACCCTCAAGGTAATAAGTACCAAGAGGGTTTCAGTGACTCACCTAAAAGAGATGCAGACTTTAAGAATTTGATTAAGACATCAGCAACTCCTCAACTTATACCACTAGACCCAGTGTATAGGTTAGATAGTAGAAGTGTTGTATTTAAGATTCCTGATGATGCATTCATACTTTTAAATGAGCAGTTTCATACTGATCTTATGAAGTACTCTCCTTTAATGCCTAAATATCTCACACCTGCTGAATTTAATGCTGCATTAAAGAAACCCTTCAAGTATCCTCCAAAAGCTGAAGCTTGGGTGATACAAGGTGATCATACTGAAGTTGGAGGTACAATTGAAGTATTATCAAATCCTCCTACACAAACAGTAACATTTAGATATATAAAAAGACCTGCTCCTATTATAGTAGAAGACCTTACTCCGTATGGTACATCTATTAATGGAGTTAGTACAGTTTCTGAATGTGAATTAGATTCAAGCATACATGAAGAAATACTTCAAAGAGCTGTAGAAATAGCTAAGGCTGCTTATACAGGAGATGTAAATACTAGTATTCAAATGGGTCAAAGATCAGAATAGTTATGAATAGATTTGAGATGAGTAATGAGATGGATGTTCTTCTTAGTGCTTATACACTAGATGTAGCTATTGTACTTGATGAATACGAGAAGTCAGTATATCTAACTAAAGCTCAAGAGGATATTGTATTAGAGATATATAATGGTAGAAACAACCTTGGTATTTCATTTGAATCTAATGAAGAAGCTAGGAGATTTCTAGTTGAAGCAGTTAAAGAGTTTAATAATGAAATAGCTACTCCTGCAAAGGAGGCTAATATTACATTACCTCTTGATGTATGGTTTATAACCTATGAAGAATGTATTCTAAGTGACACTACATTAGGGTGTAAAGATGGTAAGACTGCCTTAATAACTCCTATTAGACAAGATGAGTTATATAAGGTGTTAAAGAATCCATTTAAAGGACCTTCAGATAATAGAGTACTTAGAATAGATATTAATGATTCTATCAGGCTAATATCTAAATATAACATGAGTAAGTACCACTGTTTCTATCTAAGTAAACCAACTCCTATCATATTAGTTGATATAGGAGACTTAGAGATTGGTGGATATTCTACTGCTATGGATTGTATGTTAGATGATAGCTTACATAATATGATAGTAGAGAGAGCTGTTAGATTAGCTCTTTCAAGTAAAGCACAATATGCAAATAAAGAAAATAATAATCAATAATAGCTTTGTTAGTAATAAAGCTAATGTTTAATTTAATACATAATATATTATGGCTGTTTATAGCGTGAACCAAGTAAGACATTTATATGTCGCAAAAAATCTGAAAACTGAAAAAGATGAGTTAACAACTGCTGGTGATATTCTGCCTAAGGCAGATAAAGCTAAGACTACTCTGTATTTCAAGTATTATAGCCCAGCTGGTCTTGTTGAATCTAGTGATAAGATTCATATTCCTAATGTGACTTATGCAAAGGCTACTTCTTCTAAAGATCTGGCTAAGAAGTTAGATAGATACCAAGTAGTTTTGGATGCTAATATCAATGGTGGTGCTCCTGTAGCTGGTCAAGATTATATCTTGAGACTTGCTTTCAGACAGTATGTAGGTTTATCTCCTGAAGACCAGTATTGGAAATATGGTATGGTACATGCAGTTAGTGGCATGTCAGCATCAGATTTCTACAAGGCTTTGGCTTTGTCTTTAGGTAAGAACTTAGCAAGAGAAGCTACTCCATTAGTAACAATCTATTTAGTATCAGGTGCTTCTGATAGTAAAACTTATACTAAGGTAGATATTGATACAAACCCTGCAACTCTAACTGGTACTTATACTGGTATTCAGATTGAACAGGTAGCTCAAGATTGGATTCTTGGTGTAATGCCTCAGGGCTATATTCCTTTTGCAGTTCAGCCTACTAATATCACTTATGAAGGTGATGAGAGAATCTGGGGTACAGTAACTACTATTACTCCTATTAACACTGTTCAAGATGGTCATGAAATTGCAGACCTTGAATACTTCACAATGGGTGCTAGAGGTGACTTGTACAGAAATATGGGATGGCCCAATGTTATTCATACTACTTATTTGGTAGACCCAACTCAGAAGTATGATGTATTGGATATCAATTACTACTGGGCTGGTGGTGCAGAAGATGTACAGAAGTCTCCTAGAACACTGACATTAGTAGCTGTAGATGATGGCAACCACACTACAATGAATGCTCTCATTAAGGCAATCAATGGTGCAAGTGGTTTGACTATTGCTGCTCTGCTGTAAACTGAGTTAACAATTATAAAGAGCATAGATTAAAAACTATGCTCTTTTTTTATCACTAATAATTAAGATGAAGTACACAGGCATAATTTATATGTATGAATCTCCTTCTGGCAAATATTATATAGGACAAACTACTAGACCAAAATCAAGAAAGAATGAGCATGCTAGTATGTCCTATAATAATAGTGAGTTACCATTTCATAGAGCTATTAGAAAGTATGGATTTAAGAATTTAAAATATTCTGTATTGTGTACTATTACATGTAATAGTTTAGAGAATCTTAAAGATATTCTTATTATCTATTGATAATGTAGAACTTGCAGAGTATTCAAGAATAATTGATGCTGCTAAAGATAATAATTCAAAGTGCTATCAGTATGGCTATATCTGGAAAGAAAAAGACTGCTGGTGGATACAAATGGAAATATAAGGAGGAATTTTAATGATTAGATTTAATGAATTGCGCATTAGTTCTGATGGTAAGTATCTTATTATAGATGCTTCTGTAGATAGTCAGGACTTCTATAATGATGTACTATTGGATAGTGTAGTTATAGATACACAAGATACATACATTCTTAATGGTCCTAGTAGTAATCCTGTTTACACTTATACTGTAGGTGATAGCTATGATTTAACTTACTCTATACCTGAACAATGTAATTGTAATCCTGTTCTTGAAGAAGAGGATCAATCATATTGCTTTACTTATGGTTCCTATGAAAAGAAGAATGTAAGACTAGTACTACAAGCAGGAGATATGAACCTAAGTACTCTTAATGATACTATGTTCTTTGTGTATGTAATTACTACAGGGGAACCATCAGCTGATGCACCTGAGAGTACTATTAGTCCTCAAATAATGGGTACTGTAACTAACTTATATCCATACTATCAAAGTATGATGAAGTCAGTTAAAGAGTTAATTAATGAGTGCAAGATACCTAAGAACTTTATTGATTTTTCATTAAGGTTGAAGGCACTTGAGTTATGTATAAGAACTGGTAATTATCCTCAGGCTATTGTCTATTGGAATAAGTTCTTCAAAGGCAAGATGTCTAAACCAGTAGTAACTAATTGTAGCTGTTATGCATGAAATAGATAATGTATCTTATGATGCTATTTACAGATACTTTAATGCTTTACCAAAGTTTGGTTATAAAAGCTATGGTGATGTAGAGAAGTTAATAGCATTACTTACACTAGATGAGATGCTTCATGTATTTAATGAATACATAGATGAAGATGATTTCAGAGCTATAATAAATGCTATCTATTGTTTAAGTGGAACTACTTGTCTTATAAGATATCCAGAATTTGTTAATCATGATAGTCTTACACATAAGACTAAGATAGGATTTACTGCTAGAATAACTGAAGATAATGTTATCAGGGATACTGAAGACTATAGACTTAGAATAGAAGTATAACACTTATAGCCAGTAAATAAAACCAGTAAAGACCTTGTGTATGTGAGTTTAATTACTTACCTTTGCACAAGGTCTTAATTGTATAATTAAATATGTAATAATATGACATGGAGAGAAATTATATACATGTGCTCTGATGAATTAAAGCTTTCTAGTGATGATTCCTACTATACTGAGGATCACTTAAAGTTCTTAATCAGTAAGTACAGAAGTTTCATCTTGAAGCAGCGTTACTCGGATTTAAAGAAGTTTATACCTGAGAGTAACTTTAGTACTATATGCCTTGACTTAATGGAAGTACCTGCAATCTCTGGTGAGCCATGTGAGGGTGGAGTATATCTTAGAACTACAAAGAAGGTTCCTTTTATGATGGGTATTAAGCAACCTAGAGTATATCCAGTAGACTATTATCAAGGTGAGATTACTTATATTTCAAGAGATAGAATGAAATATGTAGGATTTAATAAATACCTTAGTAATATCATATATTGCTCTTTAGCCCCTGATAATTACATCTACTTCAAGTCTAGTAATCCTCAGTACTTATACCTTGAAAAGGTTAGAATAACTGCACTATTCTCTGATGTAGAAGAAACTTTTGGATTACAGTGTGATGAAGATGGTCAAATATGTGAGTTACTTGACTCTGACTTTCCTTTGGAATCTGCATTAGTTTCACCATTAGTAGAGCTTGTAGTTAAAGAGTTAAGAGGTCCTGAATATTCTCCTGAAGATAAGGTAAATGATGCTAATGATAATTTGTTCAATGTAAGTACTAAGTAATGGAAAGTTATAAAAGTTTTAGAAGTAAACTATTAAAGTTAGATAAACCCAGAGTTCATAAGATTAGAGGTTCACTTGGTATTTATGATGGATATAAGTACTATAGAAAGAACAAACCTTCTGACCATAAATATGTATTAACTGAGTCTCAGTACTTTGCTATCACTAGAAGAGTTAATAACTTATTAGCTGATAATCTAATCAAAGGTGAAGAGATTAGCTTCCCTCATAGGATGGGTAGATTAGAAATTAGAAAGAATGCTGGTAAAGTTAAGTTAAATACTAATGGTGAACCTGTAACTAATCTACCTATTGATTGGGATAGAACACTTAAATTATGGTATGATGATGAAGAGTCTTATAATAATAAGACCTTAATTAGAGTTGAGGAAAGAGAGATATTTAAAATATACTATAATAGAGGTAAAGCTAACTATAATAATAAGTTTTTCTTTGAGTTTAGTGTGAATAGAGAGCTAAAGAAAAGACTTAAAGAGAAGATTAAAGAAGGTAAGATTGAAGCTATGTACTTAGATAAAAGTAAAAGATACTATGGTAAATAATGTAACATATACAAATATTCGTGAAATCGCCAGCAGGTTGATGCGCCATCCTTTAATGGTTGATTTAACTCTTGAATCTATTATACAGTACACTGTGGACTTCATAGGTAGAATGGGATTGCCACCTATTTACTATGATAAGGTTGAAACTGTAGAAATTAAGAACTATAGAGCAAAACTTCCATGTGATCTAATAGCTATTAGACAAGTGAAAGATGCTAAGAATAACACTTCTCTTAGGGCTACTACTGATACCTTTCATCTAATACATGATGATAAGAGATTCCTTGAAAGACAAGAGGGAACCTTTAAGGTTCAAGGTAATATCATATATACTTCATTTAAGGAAGGTCATCTAGTTATTGCTTATAGAGCTATTCCAGTAGATGATGAAGGATTGCCTTTAATTCCTGATAACTCAGTATTTCTTAAAGCACTAGAGTTATTCATTAAGAAAGAATGGTTTACTATTCTATTTGATATGGGTAAAATAGCTCCAGCAGTATTACAGAATGTACAACAGGAATATGCTTGGTCAGCTGGACAATGTAATATGGAATTTACATTACCATCAGTATCTGAAATGGAGGCAATTAGTAACATATTAAATCAAATGATACCAAGAACTAATGAATTTAGAAAAGGATTTAAACCACTTGGTAACAAGGAATTTATAAAATCACACGGATAATGGCAATGAAAATTTCTCAACACGTAATCCAAGGCATGAGTAGGGATACTACTGTTAGTAAGTTTAACCCTAAATATGCCTTTGATGCTTTGAACATAAGAATAACTGCAAGAGATAATAATACTCTTCTTTCAGTTACTAATGAGAAAGGTAATAAAGAAGTGCCTTCTAATCATGAAATAGAAGGTACTTACTTAGGTAGCTGTATTCTTAATAATACTCTTATTGTATTTGCTAAGGATTCTATAGCAGATAGAATATATAAGTTTATCTATGAGAATGGGAAATTCACTTCCTCAGTTCTTTTTATGGGACAGCTTAATCTTGATGTAGAGCATCCTGTAGAAACCTTAGGTATATATGAGAATGAAGATATACAGAAAGTCTACTGGATAGATGGTATTAATCAGGCTAGAGTATTGAATATAACTAAAGATGTGTATATCAATGCAGATGAATTTGACTTTATAGGAGCCATACATACCAATGCTACAATTAATGTAGATAAGGTAAATAGTAGTGGTACTTTTAGTCAAGGTGTTATTCAATATGCATTTAGTTACTATAATAAATATGGTAAGGAAACTAATATATTTAGCACTTCTCCTCTTCTCTATATCTCACATAAAGATAGAGGAACTTCTCCTGAAGACACTGTAGCCTGTTCATTTAATATACAGCTTAACAATCTTGACACATCTTATGATTATGTAAGAATATATTCTATACATAGAACATCTATAGATGCTACTCCTCAAGTAAAGGTAGTTGCTGACTTAGTTACTACAACTCAGTTATATGTAGATACTGGTACTACTGGAGAAAGTGTGGACCCTACTATTCTTTTATATGTAGGTGGTGAAGAAATAGCCCCTTATACTATGGAACAAAAGGATAATACTTTATTCTTAGGTAACTATACTATTAAGAGAGAGTTAATTTCTACTGACTTACAGTATCAAATTAAGGAGAATGCTAGTGTAACCTTCTTCAAGAGAACTCTTACTGATGTATCAGATTTAGGAGATATGTACAGAGCTAATTATCAGCTTAATTATAACTCTAATCAGATTAAGGGATTTCAAAAAGGTGAAGTATATAGAGTAGGTATTCAGTTTCAAGATACCAAAGGTAAATGGAGTGAGGTAGTATTTGTAGGAGACTATGAATGTACTGAAAGAAATGAGAGTCATAATTCTCTAAATCAGTTTATACTTTATGCATCTGCAATTAATGTTACAGTCAATGATGTAGCTACTGTGCAAGCTATTAAAGACCTAGGATATATTAAAGCTAGAGGAGTAGTATGTTTCCCAGACTTTAATGATAGAAATGTTATTTGTCAAGGTATATTATGTCCTACTGTAGCTAACTATAAAGATAGATTAGATAATAGTCCATTTGCACAGTCATCATGGTTTACAAGACCTTTTATGCCTGATGATTCATGGGTTAATGAATATAGAACTATGGCACATGATTGCAGTAAAGGTGAAGTACCTTACTTCTATCACAATGGTCCCATAGGCTCAGCATCAATAAATGACTTAACTAGAAGTGAAATACAGACAGCATTAGGTGTAGTTCCTTATATTCCTACAGGCACAGACCCAGGTGAATATACTGATAAAAGTATGTCTGAATTCCTTGTAGACCATAACATAGTTACCATGCATTCACCTGAAGTGGAGTTTAATGATAACCTACAGAACTTAGTTAATGCTGATTATAAGTTAAGAATTATAGGTGCAGTAGCACTTAATAATACATTGAGTGATATTAGTTTAACCACTTCTACACCTTCATTAGCACCTAAAACTCTTGGATTCTATAAGGGTAAAGTATGTAATACTAGAATGTGGAATTACTCTGTTACTGGTGAAGGTGGTAGACAAATCTCTTCAGGTTTATTTTGGGCAGACAGTTTAAAATATACTACCTTTACACCTTTAGTATTAGGTCAAAGACTATGGATGGTTTATCCTTGGCATAGAAATGGTTCACTAATTAATGCTGGTGTTCCTACAGATGGAAATACAAGACCAGCAGCACTTGGTAGAAAGGTTATTAGTAACTTGAAATTCTCTGCTGATAATATATATCTTGATACTCCTTGGACTGATGATTCTGGTGAATATACTGGTATTACTCCAGTTAATTCATGGACTGCTGGGATGGTTAGAATAAAGGCTCCTCTTAATTCAGGATTGCAGGATTTAAACTATTATGCAGATATAGATAAAGTATTACCTTTTAATAGAAGTAATACAGTATCTTCTGATTATGAGAATGGTTATCCTATATATACATCATCAAGTGCTGTATCTAATGGTAGTATAACTCCTATATTCAATGCTGCTAATAATAATGTAATATCTGTAAATACATTAGATTCTTCAATAATTGAAGTAGAAGATGAAGATAAATATGGTACTGAGCCTGTTAGTATGAAGTATAAATCAAACCCTCATCTAGTATTTGCATTTAACTATACTGCATCTGGTAAACAGTCTGTTCTTCCTAAGAACAATACTTGTACTTCAATACTACAGAATAGTCCTACTACTAAGCCATTTTGGAATACAGATGCTCCTGATGGTGATACTGTGTATCAGGGTAATATTACTTACACTGATAGTCAAGACAGAGCTATATTATGGTTAGCTGAATTATACAGAGACAATGTAGTTAATAGATTTGGTGGTGATACTCCTGAGGCTATACTTAATAATACATTCTTACCAGCAGGTGATACTGTATTAATAGGTGAGAATATTAATATAAACTGTACAGAAGGAGATACTTATATACAAAGATATGATTGTTTAAGAACCTTTGCTTCAACTAGTGAAGATCAAAACAGCATTGTAGATATAGTATCATTTATGTGTGAGACTAGAATTAATATAGATGGAAGGTATGATAGAAACAGAGGATTAGTTAATAATTTAAATATGAGTCCAACAAACTTCAATCTATTTAATCCTGTATATTCTCAGTCTAATAATTACTTTACTTTCAGAACAATTGATTATGAGAGATACAGTAATAGTTTATTCCCTAATTCATTGACATGGACTAAAGAGAAGACCTTAGGTGAGGATATTGATACGTGGACTAATATTACATTAGCTTCAAATCTTACATTAGATGGTGATAGAGGTAATCTTAACTTACTCAAGAAGATAGGCAATGACATCTTTGCATTTCAAGATAAGGGCATTTCAAGAGTACTGTTTAATAGTACAGTACAGGTTAATACTAATGATGGAATACCTATTGAAATAGCTAATAGTGGTAAAGTTGATGGTAAGAGATATGTAACTCTAACTAATGGATTACAGAATAAATGGGCATCCTATTTAAGTCCTAGTGGTTTATATTTCATAGATAACTTTACTAATGACTTGATGTTGTTTAATGGAGAATCATTAAAGAGTTTATCCTCAGAGAAAGGATATAGAACCTTTATTAATAAGTACAACTCTACTGATATATGGAATGCAAGAGATTTCTCAAACTTTATTATACAGAGAGATAGTACTAATGATGAGATTTATTATATCCATAAGGACTTTGCTCTATGTTATTCAGAATTACTTCAAGAGTTTGTATCATTCTTTAGTTATGATTCAGTTCCTCTTATGTTTAATATGGGTGGCAAGTTCTTTAGTTTAAAGAATGGAATTATCTGGGAACATGAGGCAGGAGACTATAATAGTTTCTATGGTGTAACCAAACCATATTATATTACTGTTATAGATAATAGTGATGAACCTTATGATAAGATATACAACACTCTTGAATTTAGAGCTGATACTTGGGATGGTGACACATTACTTAATAATGTAACATTTGATACCCTAGATGTGTGGAATGAATATCAGCATGGTACTTTAAATCTTACTACTACATTAGGTCAACCCTCACCTTTGAAGAAGAAGTTTAGAGTGTGGAGAGCTAATATACCAAGAGATAACAGTAACAAGTTGAATAGAATTAGAAACACTTGGGTATATGTTAAATTAGCAATGAATGACCCTAAGACTTATAGAACTGAGTTTCATGATATGATATTACATTACTTTGTATAATATTAGTAAGGCTGGCTAACCTAAGTGTGTAGTCAGCCTTTACTTTTTCACTTAAAGTATTGGTAGTGTCAATATCTTTACTTATATTTGCAACAAATTAATTATGCTATGGCTAAAAGGAAAATTATAAGAAGACAAAATAAACCATATACATTTGCAATAGGAGGTGCATTAGCTAATGCAGGAGCCACTGCTGTTAGTGGACTTATTAATCCATCAGGCAATAGTACTGGTGTAGGTAATGCTATGCAAACTATTGGTAGTATAGCTTCAAATATTCCTGGAGTAGGAGGACTTATAGGTGCTGGAGTAAATATGTTGGGAGGTGTGGTTAATGCTGCCTTTGGAAGTAAAATCAATAAAGAGTTTGTTGATGATACTGAAGCTTCAGCTAAACAACAATCAGGCTATGTTTCTGGTGCTTCAACTAATGATCAGTTACTTAGTGACTGGTCTAATTTTAATAACTTAGCTAATGTAACTAAATCACAAGTTGGCTCAGATGGGTGGTTCAGTAGTAAAGCTAAGAGGGAAACCAGAAGACTAAATAAAGAAATAGACAATGCTAATCTAAGAGCACAGAAATCACTAGTAAATACAGCAGGTAATATAGATACATCTAATGATAGTGCATTACTAGCTAACTATGCTGCTGATGGTGGATTATTACTCACAGGAGATGCTATTGACTATAATTTCATTAATGAACAATTATATAATAAGAGACTAGAAGCTATGAGTAAGAATAAACTAACATCTATGCCTAACTCATTTGAAGTTCCACAGTATGGTATAGATTATTTTGCAGATGGAGGTAACTTATCAAGTAAAGATTATGGCTCTAAGAAGAAACCCTATCCTATGGTTCCTTCTAGTGACTTTGCAGGTCCACATAGAAGTTACCCTATTCCAACTAAAGCTAATGCTAGAGATGCACTTAGATTAGCTGGACTTCATGGTAATTCTAGTGTAAGAGCTAAAGTATTGGCTAAATATCCTTCATTAAGAAAGGAAGATGGTGGTATGCTATTTGCTGAAGGTGGAGGTATTCATATTAAGAAAAAGAATAAAGGTAAATTTACTGAATATTGTGGTGGTAAAGTTACTGCTGAATGTATAGCAAGAGGTAAAAGAAGTAATAATCCTACTATAGTAAAGAGAGCTACTTTTGCTGACAATGCAAGAGGTTGGGCTAAAGCTAATGGTGGTTATATGGACTATAATTATGATGAAACCTTTGCACCAACAGGTACTTTATTTCAAGGAGCTTGGGATTCATTAACCACACATCCAGATGCTTTGACTCATGGTGGAGTATTTAGTGATGGGGTTACTGTAGTAGGTGAAGGTGGTTCTCATGAAGAGAATCCTCTAAGTGGAGTACCTATGGGATTAGCTCCTGATGGTCAACCTAATTTAGTTGAAGAAGGTGAAGTTGTATTCAATGACTATGTATTTAGTAATAGATTACATCCTACTGAAAAGATGCTCAAACAGTACAACATCCCACTAAAATATAAAGACCATACCTTTGCTAGTATAGCTGAGAAGTTTAATAAAGAACCTAAAGAAAGACCTAATGATCCTATAGCTAAGAGAGGATTACTTGCTAATATGGGTAAACTAATGCAAGCTCAAGAAGAAGTCAGAGCTAAGAAAGAAGCTAGACAAGGTACTCAATTTGCATTAGGTGGATTTACAAATGCAAATGATGATACTCTGTTATATGGTGACCCATTTACTTATAATGATTTCTTAGGTAGTCAAGGTAGTATATCTAACCCTAATGATAACTCACCTTCAAGTGATGAAGATGGTTTTGGTGCTTCATGGTTAAGATATGCACCTGTTGTAGGTTCTGGTATCAGTGCTTTAGCTAGTTTAAGAGATAAACCTAACTATGCAGGTGCTAATGCTGTAGGCAATGCAGTAGCTAATATGTCTCCTATTACAGCAACTCCAATAGGAAATAAGCTAAGATATACTCCATTAGATAGAGAGTTTTACCTTAATAAACTTGATGCTAGTGCTGGAGCTACTAGAAGAGCTGTTAATAATAATGCAGGAGGTAATAGAGGTACTGCAATGGCAGGTATCTTAGCTGCTGATTATAATTATGGTCAGAACTTAGGCAACTTTGCTAGACAAGCTGAAGAGTATAACCAAGCTCAAAAGGAAAGAGTTGAAGGATTTAATAGACAAACTGATATGTTTAATAGTGAAGCAGGATTAAAAGCTGCTACAGCTACTCAAGGTGCTAGAGAGGCTCAACTTAGAGGTATTATTGAAGAATATAATATGAGAAATGCTGAAAGAAATAGAGTTAGTGCTAATAGATCAGCTAATCTAACAGGATTCTTTGATAACTTAGGTGAGGTTGGTAGAGAAGAATTTATTCGTAATCAAATTCAAAGTAACCCTGCATACAATTACAATCTTACTAGAAGTGGTAAAGTAAAGTATAAAGGTAATAAGAAGGGAGGTAAGAATGGCTAGTCTAGTAATTGGATCAAAGTTTAGACCATTCTCTTATTCTGAGATGTTAGCCCCAATTGAAGCAGCAACTACTGAACATAGGGCTATTGAAGAGGGTTTAGGTGAGCTGTCAGCTAAAGCTGGTATGTGGGATAAATTAGCTAATCAGCAATCAGACCCTGTAGCTTATGCTCAATATAAAACTTATGCTGATGATTTAACTAAGCAGGCAGACCTTTTAGCTAGACAAGGTTTAACACCAGAGAGTAGAAGAGGTTTGTTAGATATGAAGAGAAGATACAGTAATGAGATTACTCCTATAGAAGTAGCTGCAACTAAGAGAGAAGAATTAACTAAAGCTCAAAGAGAAGCCATTCAAAAGGACCCTTCATTAATGTTTAATATTGACTATGGTACTGCATCTCTTGATGATTTAATTAATAACCCTAATGCTACTTATAATACTATTAGTGGTTCAGAGTTATCTAAGAGAGCTAGTACGATGGCTTCAAACTTAGCTAAGACTATACAGGAGAATCCTCAGTATCAATCAATATTTGGTGGTCAGTATTTCCAGCAAATGCAACAGTTAGGTTATAGTCCTCAACAGGTCATGCAGACTATAATGAATGACCCTAATGCTCCTAAAGAATTGAAGCAAGTAGTTGATACTATATGGCAGGAATCTGGTCTTGATACATGGGACCAAGCTACTCAAGCAAGAGCAAGAGATTATATTAATGCTGGTCTATATGATGCTATTGGTACTCAGAGATATGATACTCAAGTTAATAGAGGTTACATGAGTCCTATGGAAACTGAAAGAGCTTCTATGATGAAAGATCAATTTGAGTGGCAGAAGAAGAAATGGGAAGAAGATAGACTAGGAATAGAATTACCTGATGGTTCTAGAATCAAAGATGTAGGAAATGGTAAAGTTAGAATTACTTATCCTGATGGTAGATTTGAATTAAGAAATGCACCTAAAGCAGAATCTAATTCAGAATTAAAACCAAGTGCTGGTATGAAAGCTCCTCAAGATGTTAGGGTTATTGTAGCAGATAAAGCAGGGGGTAGTTGGGTAGCTGACTTAGAAGGTGAAGATAATACAGGTTGGTATAACTGGGTAGATTTTAGCAGAAGCACCAGGGATTGGGGTTCAGATGCTAGAGTACCAAATTCAGATAAATTACAACAAGTTGCTTTTGAAGAAGTTCCTAGAGGAGTATTATCTAAAATAGTAAATAAAATGGAGTCTAATGTAGACCCTAAATTATATAATTTTTATAAAGTAAAGGGTAGTAAATTAGGATATATTGCTGTGCCTAAAATGGTTGATTTTGCACCACAATCTAATGCAGAACCTACATATAATAATAGTGTTACACCAGCAACTGATAGTCTATCAGTTATTAAGTCTAATTTAATGGCAGATTAAAATGGGAGAAATTAAGTATAATGGAATAAAAGGACTTACTGCTAATGATAGAGTACAGTGGGAAAAGGATAATATTGAAGAATTAAATGCTAGAGGATATAATTCTTTACCTGAAAATGACAAACATGAGATATTCAAATCTTGGGCCTTTAAGTCTAAATTTGGTAATAGATCAGACTATAATATAATTAAGAATTATACTCCTGAACAAAAAGATAGTCTATACAATGGTGACTTGTTTAAGATTCAAGAAATAGAACATACTGATGATGAACAAGTTAAAGCTATTGGTAAAGCCTTTCAGCAGGGTCAACAATTTCAAGAAGAAGCATCTAAGCTTAACAGTATTTATAACCAATGGCCTGCTAGAGGTAGAAAAGCTCTTGATGAGTTTGATAAGATAGCTGATAATGTATCTCCTTATTATAAGAGATACAAGAACACTGAATACTTGCCTTTCTCTGATGAAGAGAAGTATAAGATAGCAGCAGAATACAATGCTGCTAAGGCTGCTTATGGAGAACAGGAAGCTAATAATATACTTAGAAGAAAGATGCAAAATACAGCATCAAAGAATCAACCTTTAACAGAAAAAGTATGGAATGGTTTTGTTGGATTATCTAATCAAACTGTTGGTGCTTTAATTAGCACTGCTGGTATGGTTAAAGGAGCTATTGACTATATAGGCGATGATAGGGATATGAATATAGACAATGCCTTCTTTGACTTTATGAATCATGTTTTAGATAATTCATGGTCTAGATTTGGTAATGATGTAATGCAATATGGTAGTATATTTGATGCTGAGAGAAGAGAGAAAGCTAAAGCTGAAGGACTATCTACAGTGCCAATCATTAGAACTACATCAGAAGAACAAGGTGGAATACTTGATAACCTACTTAGTGTCAATACTATACCAGAGTTAATTAACCAACAAGGTTTTACAATAGCATCTATTCTTACTGGTGCTGGTCTTTCTTCTATTTCAAGTAAGGCATTTCAAGGTGTTAAGAACATAACTATGGCTGCTAATAGAGCAGGTGCACTTAATAATCTTGAGAAGGTTAATACTGTTCTTAAAGGCTTACAACAGACTCAACAAAAGGTTAATGCTTTCTTAATTCCTGCAATGGTTAGTACTGTTGAGGGAGTGAGTGAAGGTCTTAATACTAAGATACAGTTTCTTGATGATGCCAAGAAAATGATTGCTGAAACACAAGCTAAGGCAGTTAATGATGAATTTAATAGGAGACTACAGAATCCTGAGGAACTTAGTAGACAAGGTTATAACCCACAGGATGCAAAGTCTATAGAGAAACTATATAAGGACATCTATGATAGCTATGCTCCTAGATATGAGGAAGCTGTTAAGAAAGCAGAAGTAAATGCAGCTAAAGCAGGTGTATATAATATGGGCCTTAATTCTATGATTAATGGGGCTTTAAATATGACTCTTAAAGCTGGTCTTCAAACACCTTCTGTCCAAGAAGCTATGAGAAGAAATAGATTAGGTAGGTTATTCACACCACAAGATTTTAGAGTAGAGGCAGGTAGGGTGATACCTTCTTATGGTAAGATAAGTAAAGTACTTAATGTATTACAAGAACCTGCTGGTGAATTTACTGATGAATATCTTCAAAGTGTGTCAGATGCCTTTACAAGAGGTGGTGCTGAATATAACTTACAGAATTACATTACTAATAAATATAAAGGTGATGGCAAGGATGTAGTAGATGAATCTCTTGCTAATGACCTCTTTGCAGCTAGTAGAGCAGCAGGTGATGCAATGACAGATAAAGAAACTATCCTTTCTGGTATCTATGGTGCCTTAGCTTCTGGTATGGGTACTCCTACTATTAACAATAGAAGAGGTCCTGCTATCAGAAGAGAGGGTGAATCTAATCTTAGTTATACTATGAGAAGGTCTCCTATTACATATAGAAATCCTATATGGGAAGCTATTCAAGAGCAAAGAGAAGCTGGTGAAGAAAGATCAACTGCTGCAAGTATAATGACTGATTGGATACAAGACCCTACTAATAAATCTAAGTATGATGGACTAGTTGGTACTCTCAATTGGGCTAAATCTATGGATGAAGCATCAGGTAGAAATGATGAGTTTGATTATAGAAACAGTGAACTAGGAAAGACCATTAATGATGTTATGACTCTTGAGAAACTAAGAGGAACAGACTATTATAACTCATTTATGCAGGACTTGATTAGAACTGCTAACCTTGAAGAAGGTTCAGAAGAAGCTCAAGCTTTAGTCCAACAATTCAAGAATGCACCTAACAACAGAGATATTGAACAAGATGATTCTCAGATACTTTCTACTATAAAGAAGAATAGCAATAGACTTCTTGATACTATGAGCAAGATAGCTACAGAATCTGAAAGTATTGATAAGATGTTAGGTAATGCTGCTGATGAAGATACTAAACAAGCTCTTATTTATGGTAAGTTAAGTGTAGACTCTTGGAGAGAAAGAGCTACACAGTTAGAGGATGAATTATCTAAAGTCCCTATTAACCCTACCACTTCAAGTAATCTTAGTGAAGCACAGAGAGATGCTCTTATTAGTTATGGTACTCAGGATAAGATAAACAATGCTTATGATAAGTTAACTAAGAAGAAGGATGAACTTAAGAAGGATATAGAGAATATCACTAAAAGAAAGAACCTTGAAGTTAATGAAGAGCCTGCACTTAGAGCTAAGAGAGTAGCACTTAAGACTATAGATAAACAACTCAAGAAACTAGGCAGAGAAAGAGATAATAGTATAGAAGGAACTGTTCTTAGTGAGGCAGATATTATGTCTCTCAATCCAGTGGACAGAGCTACTATACTTAATCCTGAGAATAAGTCTAAGTATAGTGAGGAACAAAGAGCTATTATAGATAATGTAATAAGAGAAGGTACTTTACAATATAATGATTTTGTGGATAAAGTACAAGATGCTGGTAGAATTAACTTAGCTCAACAGGCTTATTTAACTCAATATAATAGCATACTTAGTGACCCTGCAAGCTTCAATGCCTTTGCTAATAGAATCAAGCAACAAGTTGCTGATGATAATACAAAGAAGAAGTATGAATTCTTAAATGGAGTACAAGATTATGCTACCTTTGTCAAGGGCTTGGATAAAGCATATAGAGAGTCTGATGTAAGAGAAAGACAGGTTATTAGAAACATACTTAGTGAGAATGAAAACTACAAGAGATACCTTGAAGATAATAAGAACCTTGAGGGTATGTTTGACCAGTTAGATTCTAATGATAAGTTCAAAGAACTTGATGAGAATGATAGAAATGTCATAATGACTACTATGCAATTCTTAGTTGATAAAGGTGTTAGTCCAACTGATGCTACAGCATTAGCTGCACTTACTGCACAAGATGAGAATGGTACTCCTGCTTTGCTTAACTATATTGATGAAGTCAATGGTAAATTGCCTAGTGATATGCAATTAACTCCTGCAAGTATAGAAGAGATTGTACAGACTTACAATGATGTAGTAGGTGAGCATACTAAGAATGTCAATGATGTTGAAGTTATTAATAAACCAGTAGAAGTAGCTCCTACAACTACAGAAGCATTTAAACCTCCTGTAGAAGTACCAGTAACTGCTGAACAGAAAGCTAAATTTACAGGTATCTTTGCTACTTCTCCCACTTCTATGGAGGAGAATATAAAACAACAGGCTAAGGCTTCTGTGTATGAGATGCCTTCTCCTGAGGAAACTGTAGAAACTACTACAACTGATTTAGTTGATAAATATAAGGTTAACAGTAATGAAGAAGTAGCTAATAGTGTGCAGACAGGACTATCTATCATAAATAACTCTTCAAGTGTGTATGATGATGTTAAAGAACAAGCTACACAGATTATAGATGAACTTGGAGATAGTGAGTATGAAACTCCTACTGATTTAAGTGAGGCTATTATGGCTAAAGCTAATCAGTTACAGGCACAAGTACAACAAGGTGGAGATAATAATGATAAAGCATCTTCTCTATTAAAGCAAGTTGCAGTTAAGATGAAAGTTAAATCTGAGACTCCTCCTGCTAAAGTTGAAAGAGCTGAAACACCTTCAACAGTAAGTGAGGAAAGAAGAAATAATAGCATGATAACAACTGCTGATGTTGATAGACATCCTACATCTGTTGTAGGTCAAGCATCTAAGAACTTTAAGATGAATGATTATCTTAGAAAAGGCCATATTACTCCTAAGACTCCTATCATGTTTGTTGCAGACCCTGCTATTATTGCAGGTGTTAAGCAAGAGATGGGTGAAGCTTACAATGAAAGTGACCATCTACCTATAATGGCAGTTGTAGAAGATAGTAATGGTCCTATTATTATAGGTGATAAGAAGTACCAGCCTATTGGTTTTATGCCAAGAACAAGTGCTAATTCACAAGGTGCAGCTAGAATGGAACCAGTTAGATTGGCTGGTTTAACTCAGCAAGATGGTACTTTATTGAAGGATAAAGATGGCAAGGTTATTACAACCAATGGTTATGTAAGAGCTAATCCACCTCAGCATACTAAGGCAGGTACTCCTAATACCCTGATACACACTATCATGAGTAATGATATGGATGCCTCTGATAGAGATAAGATGAATGATGAGAAGCTTTCTATACAAGATAGACAAGCTATTTATAGAAAAGCTAAGGATAAAATCTTACCTAATATCAGAAGAGTAGCACAGGATGCTAAGGGTGAAAGAATACACTTAGCTTACTTTACTCCTAATATGAAGGGTGGAGAATCTGAGTTTGAGTTATATGTAACCACTCCTCAAAACTCCTTATCTAGATCAGGTCAACCTATAGCTCAAGTATTAACTGAAGGAACTCCTGAGGAGATACTAAAAGCTAATAGTAGGCTCCATAGATATAGCAAGACACTTGAAGAGTTCTTTAAGAAGAAGCCTTTCAGTGATGATATTAGATTCAAGAGAGAGGGTAACACACTAATTGCAATAGGTGAAGGTGCTACTAAATTAAGTTCATTAGGTGAAAGTTTAACTAAGAAGTTAAGTAACTATCTGACAGTTCCTAAAGGTTATGAGTACACATTCATACCTACAGAAGATAAGCTTGAAGGTAATAGAATGTATCAATTAGTTTTAACTAATGGTGTTAATACTATACCTATGGCTAGAGTAACTAATGGTACAATGACTGATGAAACTAAGGCTAATGCTATTAAGAGTTTAATACTTGATAATGGTAACTTTAGACAAGATGGTAGTCAACCATTTGTTAAATGGCAGGTTAATTACAATGACTTCAATGCTAAAGAAGGTGAATCTGATGATGCTAGAAAAGCTAGATTAGGCAATGCTAGTGATATATTTGATGATAATATACTGGAATCTAGTAGAACCTCATTCAAATATACTATTAGAGGTATTGATATTAATAGTCCTTTTAAACAGGATGGTAGCAGAACTCCAGTACCTACACAAGTAGTTGCTAATCAAGTTAATGCTACACAAGGCAAACCTATTAATACTCCTGTTATTGTAGCTACAGACCAAGTTAAAGTAGGTGATGCTATTGTTGACAGTGAAACTGGTGCTACATTAAAAGGTGAGGTTAAATCAGTATCTAATCCTGCTATAGATAAAGCTAAACAGATAGCTAATAGAATAGTTGAAGATAGTAAGGAGATAAGATTAGCTGATGATAACTCAGGTTATGTAGATAACAATGGAGTTAGATATGCTAGAGTTACTTCTATCATTCAAGCTGATGAACATGCTGGTGAAAGATTTGACCCTGCTAGTCCTTGGATTATGCCTTCAACTAATATAGGAACATCAGTAGATGAGTTTGTAAGAGACTTCTTTGCAGGTAAGTTCTTTAATGAAGATGGTAAATTAGTAAGTGGCTATTATTTTGATTATCCTAATGCATATCAAGGTCAATGGATGAAATTTGCTAACCAATTAATGGGTCTCAAGAACTATATTGATGCTCAAGGTCTTACAATAATTCCTAGAGATGTAACTGTTACTGGTACTGTCAAAGTGACTGACACACAAGGTCAAACACATGATATACCTGTTGCTGGAACTCTTGATTTACTTGCTTATGATACTCAAGGTAACTTCCACATCTTTGATATGAAGACTAATAGAAGTGGTATTAGTGATGAGAAAAGAAAGAAATATGCTAAACAGGTTTCAATGTATCAGAAGTTCATTGAAGATAAGTATGGTATTAAAGTAGCTTCTCTTAACATTATACCTATTAATGTTAGTTATCCTACTCCTTTAGGATTTGGTAATGGTAAAACTGCATATGAAATAAGTGAAGGTAATCAATTACTTGCTAATGGTGAAGAGTATATGGATTCTAAACCTACTCTTGAAGAAGTAGGTGCAGTACCATTTACTGATGTAAATATTCAATATGATAAACTTACTGATAGTGAGAAACAAATGATTACTGATATGTTACCAGCTGAGGTTGAAGTTAAAAAGGTAGAAATACCTGATGCTGAGACTACAGTTAATAAGAACTTAGGTTTAAAGATGGGTAAAGTTAAAAACAGGTTTGCTAAACCAGCTAAGAAAGGACCTATAGTTACTCCTTCAGCTAATAACTGGGAATCAATTAGTGATGAAGTTAGACAAGCTGCAATAACAATGGGATATACTAAAGAGTCTTGGAACAGCATGACTGAAGATGAGAAACAACATCAGAAAGAGTGTCTAAGTTAAGTATATCTAGTATAATTAAGTATATCTAGTATAAAAAAAGAAAGGCTAGGGGGATTAACCTCTAGCCTTTTTTTGCATATATGAACATTGTTATTTGGTAAGAGTAGCCCTACCATACTGATAACTCTGTGCTGCTTGATATGGATTCTGCATCATTAAGTAGCTTCTCCAATAAGGAAGCATTCTTTCAACTTTATGTTCCCATTTCAAGTCACCTCTCTCATAAGTACTACCACTTGATTTATACTCTTCTTGAGTAGCAAATAGTGTTACTATATTAATTAGGTCAGTTGCCAAACTAAATCCAACAGGAGCTATATTAGTTACTACTAGAGACTCTTTAACAAATCCCCAAGGAGTATTAAAGGCTGCTTGTTCACTATATAATCTACTAGCTGCATAATATAAGAAACCCATAGCTTGGTCAGGTTCTTCATCATCGTCATCATCAGGCTTAGCACTTAACATCTTAAGTAAAGTCAATGCTACAATGACAGCCATATCAGCCCAATTTCTTCTCATATTATAATACTGATTAGCTGAGAAACCAGCATTAAGCATCATTTGTTGAGTAGTCTTTGATACTGGAGTAAAGATAGCTCTAGCTGTTAAAGCAAAGCCTCCTTTGTCTGTGAATGTAGATGCAATTACCTTAGCTAATGTTCTCATAGAACCTTCAGTTTCAGTACCTAATGCAACACTATAAGCATTAACACCAAACCTTCTTTGTATCATACCTAATGCATAACCCCTCATAGCTAATAAAGCATTACCATAAACATTCTGTTGTATAACCACTTTATCTGAATTGTTATAGATACCATGCATTCTGTTATTGATTTCTCTGGCTCTATCCATAAACTTAGATTCATCTTCAATACTCCAAGGTTTTAATTCCCCAGTATCTTTATCTAGTACTCTGACACCTTGTTTCATTTGAAGAGTCTTACCTAAATTAGGCTTACTATCATCTATGTTAACTACTTGATAAGCATTGTATAGACTAATAGGATTTCCATTCTCATCAATGAGTTTAGTACCATTGGCTGTAGCAAGATATGCCATAGTCTGCACATAGTGTTCACCACATTTATATGGTAAGAATAGGTTCTCTCCTACTGGATTTAACTTAACCCACTTAGATTTATTAGTATAGTAATCTCTCTCTTTCTTCTTATTTTCATTAAGAGCATTCATCTGTCTAATGAACAAACTTACCTTATCTTCTTTAACATCATCACCAGCATGTAACCAGTTAGATGGTAAGTTCTTCCAGTAAGTTATATTAGCTCTTTCCCAGTCTTTAACACTAAAGAATTCTCCTGATAAAGCCTCTTTGAATATTTCAAGAGAACCAGTACCTAAGTTAACAGCTCCACCTAATACATTACCACCTAAGAAGAACTTTGATGCTAATCCAGTGAAGAATCCTACTACCTTATTAAGTACTACTTTCTTTCCTATCTTAATTTTAGTAGTATTAATACCATACACCTGTTTATCTAGGAACTTCTGGTATCTTTTAAATGCTCTGGAAGTTTCATCTCTTTCAGACTCTGCCCTTATACCTCCTACAGCTCTTCTCTTCAAGACATCTTTACCAATCTCAAGAGTACCTGCAATACTGGATATGCCTGCATAAGTATGTGCCATCCCAGCATAAGCTAAAGTAGATTGAAATAAATCAGTACTTAACTCTGCACTATCTCTTAACTTATTAATACCATAGATAGGAACTCTGTTTAACTTCTCTTTCTCAAATTCAAGTTGATTAGAGAACATATCTTCCTCTATTGTATTATAGGTTTGATCACTACCAAAGTCTCTGTCTTCACTATCTTCAACAAAGGTATCTGCCATGTTTCTTCTTAGAGTATAACTAATAGCCTTTCCAGTACCTTCAGTCATTCTTCTATTTCTGATTTTATTCATAGTAGTACCTTTAAACTGTGGCATTCTGTAGATATTAGTACTACCATCAGGTAGAAATCCATCTAATTCAGCTTTAAGATTCATGTATTTGCTTAACCATCCAGCTCTTGGAGTACCTTTAATAGTTTTCTCATACTGTTCACTTAAATAAGTATCATTAGGATACCATCTTTGTTCAACTTGATTCCATTGAGAGTGCTGTTTATGCCAAGACTTAACTAATGGTTTAAAGTATTGATCCCATAGTAGACTCTTCTCAAAGTCTGATTTACCTTCAAGGTTAGGATTGTTTGCATAGAAGTCATCTCTACATTCTTTCTTAAACTGTAACCAATCATCTTCATAGTCACCCCAAACATAAGGTGATACTATGTTACCAGTTAGTTTACCAGTTCTAGGACTTATCTCACAGAAAGCATCTGTATTCTTCTCTCCTATACTATGTAAATCACCTTCAAGTATCTTTAGTCTATCTTGAGTTTGAATAGTCATATCATCAGCATACTTGTTAGCTAACTTCACAGTCCTATCAGCTAATTGACCAATAACATCAGAGTTATTTGACATTGAAGCTAGAATAGATTCATAAATACTAATATCCTTCTCCATGTATCTAAGTAAATCCTCAATAGGAACTCTTTCAGCATTAACCCACTTAAGTCCTCTTTGTCCTTTCTTCCAATCAAATATTACTCTGGCTGCTCTATTTACATAGGTAGAACCCATAGCATCTTCAAGGAACTTAAGATAGAACTCTCTCTGTTTAATCTCAAGAGTATTAAGTAATCTATTATCACCATTAATAGCCTCGTTAAGATTTCTTCTAAGAGCCTTGAGTTGAGTTATTGTGCTTTCATTGACATTCTGTAATCTAAGTCTTGAGTCTTCTGTAGTAGTAGCATCCTTCACTATTTTAAGAATAGCCTGTGCATTAGCAACAAAGGTTCCTACTTCTCTTAATAAAGCTGCATTCTCTGGTGTAATACTAGTTACATTAAAGTCTACTTTAGCTAACCTATCAATCATCTCAGGTACAGTATCAACCATTAAATCCATAGCTTCTGTAATACCATCTACAGCAATTAAGTCTGCAAATAGTGATGGTTGACTACTGGTTCTACCAGCTTCAACTTGACTTGCTAATTGATTGTACTTATTATAAAGAGACTTATCAATAGCTCTCATCTGTGATGCTTGACTTCTCAGTATATTTAAAACAGACTTGAAGGTAGCAACCTTAACAGAGTCTCTAGCACTATACAGTGTCTCTTGGGTTTCAAGTGCATTTTCAACAGTACCCTGAAAACCAGGTGACATAAAGCCTTGTGCAATAGCATCAGCAGTTCTTACTGCCTCTAATTTAGCATTAGCTATTTCATTACCTGTGATGTTATTAAAGACTCTTTTGATCTGACCTACTATTCTATTGACTATGTTCTGCCATGAAGCTCTCTTATCTATCTCACCATTAATAGCCTTGCCTACTAGATGACCAGCAACTTCTCTTGCAGGATTATCTCTATAAGCAATAGTATTGTATTCATCCCCCATTATAACTCTCTGTACATCAGGAGTTAACAATCTCTCAAGTCTTTGAACTAGTGGAGAATTACCTAATGCACCTACAGCAAAGTGGCCAGCTTCTTCAGATAAACTACTATCTATTTGTTCATTATTAGCTACCTTAATTAATTGATAGAGACTATCAGCAGTTTTAGTAGCATTGACAGTACTGTATCTACCATTAATTCTCTCACTATCATCAAGGAAACTATAATCAACACCAGCTCTATTTAAGTAGAACTTAATTCTCTCTTGTAGACTTCTGTTAGCTATGTTATCATTTAACTGAGCTACATTAGTGTTGTTCTTATTGACTACAGTTAATTCAACCTTACCATTATCCTTATTAATAATAGTAGCCATATACTTATCATTGTATGGGCTACTTCTATTAAAGGACTGTAGTTTAGGTACAGCTTCATTGTAATCATATACACCAGCACCAATATCTTTATTCAAGGTTTGTTTAACCTTCTCATCATTTAGATTCAGCTTAGTTAGCTGTCTAAGAGATTGAAAGGTTATCTCGCCATTACTATCAAACTTAGCTTCATTAGCTACTCTACTTAAGAATTCAGGACTAGTACCTACAGCATAATACTGCTTAGATATCTCTCTGTCATTAGTGTAATGTAGGAGTGACTTAAATAAGTCACTCTCTACAAATTCACCTTTACTATTCTTTACTCTTGGAATTATACTACACTTATCCATATTAACAAATCTTATTACCTTCTTGGTCAGTTACATTATTAGCTTGAGCTTTCAATGACTCAATAGTATCAATTAAATCTTCTACACTAGCCTTATTTAGCATCTCAATCACTAATGCCTTATCTAAGGTATTATCAGCTTTTAATGCTAAATCAGTAGCCTGTCTAACTAATTCTTCTGTACTCATACTAGTATCTACAGTATTAACTACTTCAGGTTCAACTGATGTATTACCATCCTCTTGAACTTCAGTATCAGCTATTGTACTTACTGTCATTGAGTTGGAAGAATATTGCAGAGACTTTCCAGATTCACCTAAAGCATCAACCTTATAATAGTTAATACTTCCAGTAGTACTGGCATTAAATATTACATCATTACTATCACACATATATACTATATCATCTATAACAATAACAGGTCTAAAGTAAGATACTCCTTTCTCTTCACTAGGTAATAAGAATGGATTACCTTCTTTACCTAACTTCTTTACATCAAGAGTAAAGCTGCTTACAGCTACTCCATCACTAAAAGCTAGGCTACTTATAAGTCTACCATTTCTTCCTTTAGGATGAAATACTAGTCTGTTATTATCTAAATGATTAAGTAAATACTGTTTAGCAAACTCTTGATTATTAACACCAATCCTACTCTTTTGTACATCATTTAAAAAGTCAACATAAGATTTAGGATTGCCATTATAATCATATCCCACTTGCACAGCTAACTTAACTTCTGTAGGAGCTAAGTTCATAAATGCCATAGGACTATAAGTAAAGCCAAGCTTGTAATAGTTATACAAGAACAGAGATTGTGCCAATTCAGCAGTCTGCTCATTCCTTAATAAGTCTCCCCAACTCTCTTTAATTTCATCCTTTTGATAAGGTGCTAAACCACCTATATCCTGAATATTCATGCTTACTTTACCAGTCTTTTCATCAGTAACAAACTGCATATACTGGAATATAGGCATAGACTTCATTGTAGGATTAGCTTCAAGAATATTGAATAAACCTTCAGGGAATATCTCTGTGAAGTATTCTCTAGCTGTAACTTCTTCACCTGCTGCATTAATAGGCATATTACCATTAAATAAACTATTCTCTTGCTGACTTAACATAAATACCATTAAGTCACTGTGAATACTATTAATAGTCTCTGCATCAAGTAATCCACTTCTAGTAAATGCAGCTATTCCTTCTCTAGCTTCTTTATAGGCTTTAGTATTATAAGGATAGAATTTATTAATTACTTTCTCAGCCTTTCTATTTATATCATACATAGCCTGTTCATAAGCAAAAGGATTTTCAAGTAAAGATTCCATATACTCTTGGTCATTCATGGATAATGTTCCTACTTCATTATTCATAGGAGCATTAATACCTTGAGCTACTTTCATCTCAACCTTAAGAGCATCAGCTTTTGTAAATGACTTAACATAAGCAGCTACTTTCATCTGTTGTGCATAAGCATCACCAAAGGTAGAACCTACAGCATTAGATGCAGTAAACTTAGTGTTTCTTACAAACTGAGATACATCATTACTAGCTTCAAGGATTTCTCTAAATAAATCAGCAACAATAATTTGTTTCTCAACAAATTCATCACTCTTCATTAGTTCTTCCTTACTAGTGTTTGCAGCCTGAACTATATTATATGCTAACTTTTCTCTTGAAAGGTCTTCATCAGGTATAGCCTTCTTTAACTCACCATCAACCTCATAATTGTCTAATACATTGTCTATCACAGAGTTAATATCAGACATACCATTATTAAAGCTGTATTCACATATATCCTTAATAATAGGTTGATTGAATAATAAACCTATATCCTCAGTAGTAAAACCAAGTCTTGCTAACATAGCACCAGCATCAGCAGTAATAGTATTCAAGTTCAAATAGTTAAGTACTGGGTCCTTCACAGCATCTACTGATGCAGCTAGAAACTCAGCAACATTCAAACTAGTATCTATTTTATCATTATGAAGTAAATCAGAATAACTTTTACCTGCAAATGTAATAGGCTTCTTTAAAGAAAACTGTTCCATCAATGAAGCAAATGCATGATTAGTATTTTGATTTGCAAAGATACCAATCAATTTACCTGCAACATTATTCTGCTGGTTATAAATAACAATAGTCATAGGGTCACTAGGATCATAATTAGGCTCTGGATCAGTTAGACTTCCTTCATCAATAGCTTTATTAATACTTGAAAGGTTAACAGTCTTATCTTGATGATTAACTTCTGCCTTACCAAACATTAACTCTCTCATAACTCTAGCTGCCTTAGAAGCATTAGCAAATCCACCTGGGGTATATCTATCTCCAAAAGTCTCAACATCACTTAATCTCTGTTGTATCAAATGAATAAGCATGTTGTTTCTACTAGCCTTACTATTCTCTAATGGACTCTTACTAAAGTCATATTCTTCAAACTTTATATAACCTCTATCAGCTACAAACTGATTGAAAGCTGCTTGATATGAATAAGGTAATCCAGCTTTCTCCCAATACTTATATAGTCTGTCTAATGATTCAGTATCTTCTTCTCTTGCTTCTTGAAGAACTGCCTTCAAATTAGGATATGTATCATAGAACTCTGACCATATATTCTTTATTTCCTCTGATGTAAGTTGTCTTTGTTGATACTCATTTCTCATGAAATACAACTTATCAATATCAAAGTCAAAACCTGCAATAGTAGTTCCCTGAGGTGGTACTTTGATAGTACCTCCAGCAGTCTTATGACTAAATCTTTTTACTCTCAGATTAATCATTGAGTAATCTCTTTCAGTTGGAATTCTATATGCAAGTAAACTAAGTATATTAGGATAAGTTTTCTCTAATATGGTATTACCATTCTCATCAATCTTTAGAGTACCATCTTCATTACAGTAGGTTCCAAAGTCTAATGAGTGTTCTTTACCAGTATTATCAGTATAAGTTAAATCCCAAGGAATCTCACATTCAGCATACAATATATTATTAGGATTATTAGGGTCTGTTACATATCTCAAACCACCATCTTCCTCATAACCAGTAATACCCATAGCTGATACTTGAACAGCACTACCACCTTTAATAGATTGTTTGTTAACCATCTTCTTAAAGAGACTAAAGAATAAAGCTGAACTATCATGCTCTAAGCCACCTTCAAATAAAGGTACAGTAAATTCACCTCTTTCATTTAGTGCATAAGCCATCATGTTATCTTTAGACTCTCTACTATTATTAGCTGTAGTCTGGATTAACCTGTTGCTTATCTTATTAGCATCAGATACTGCATTCTCAAATAAATGATAAGAATCAATGATATTGGCAGTAATAAGAGAGTTATAGAATCTTACAAGATTACCACCATTCAACTTAACATTACCATATTTACCACCAAGATTAACTCTCTTTCCACCTATATAACTACTGTAGTCTTTAAACTTTCCTACCTTAGCCATAATAAGCTTTCTTACCTGAGTACCAAATAACTGAGAGCTATTAACATGCTCTGGAACATTAGTCTGGATTCTATAGTCAGCATAGCTTAACTGATGAACATAACCTTTATTCATTGCATCATTGATAGTTCTTGAGTCTACATTGCTAATATCAGTAGAACCAAATCCACCTACCTTAACAATCTTAGTAGAACCAATCATATCTATAGGCTCACTCTTACCAGTTTCAGGATTTACATGCTCTTCCATCCAATAAGCTATATCTCTTAACTTACTTCCAGCAGGAAGAAGTTCAGGTATAAGAACTGCTTCTGCATATTTATGTTGAACAGGTATCTTTAGCATAACTGCTTCATTGATACTATAGTTCTCAAAAGAGAATAAATAAGGCTTAATAGGTTGAAATATAACAGCTAAATCTGAGATAGACTTGATATCTTCCATTGATGGATTTTCATCTTTACCTATCTTAGACCTAATAGATTGTATCTGATTATAAGCTGCTTCCATTCTTTCATCCCACTTACCAGCCATACCCATTACCTTCTTATAACTTTCAAGTGTTCTATAGCCCTGACCATCTGTAAGAGTATTCTTCTTATACATCTTATAAACATCAGAGTTTTTACCAAAGTGACTAGCAATTGCTGCCATGAACTCTGGATCAAACTTCTCTGCATTTACATCAATATCATCAAAGTAAACTACTCTTTCAATACCATCATTGCTATATCTTTCACCTGTAAATGGGTCAATAGCTTCTACACTTAATGCAGAGCCAGGAGCATGAATTTCTTTATATCTCTTCTGTAAGTCCTTAGTTCCCTTATAGAAAGAAGGATCAATAGTCATCATTTGTAACTGTTGGATAGTAGCAAACTTTGTATTCCAGTAATAGTCTGATAATACTTGATCTATAGTTCTATTACCCTTAACTTCTTGACTCAAATAAACATACTGACTATTTTGCTGTTCAAGCACTCCTAATGTATTAAGTTGTTGCTTGAACTTAGTAACAGAATCATCCATATAAGCTCTAATAGCTTGTTTAACAGTCTGTTCAATGTTACTTTCTTTAATCATTCCAGCATACTTAGGTTCATTTAAGAAGGAAAGTAGGCTAAACTTATCTGTATTTCTTGAAAAGTTATCAATAGCCTTTAACCCTTGGTCCTGCATCTTTCTATTAGCAGCCTTGGCTAACTCCATTCTTCTCTTCTCTTGAATATAGACATTGTACATACCATCAAGTATCTCTTGATCACCATACCTTTTAGCTTTAATAAACTTAGCTACTCCACTATCACCTAAGATGAATACAGGATACCAAGCATATTGACTATTAGGACTAATTTGTTTCTCAGAGAAATACTCATTGAGCATTTGTACTATATGCTGCTTACTAGTGAAGTCTTCAAACTTAAGTTTATCTGTACCTAAGAATCTCTTAAAGGTAAAGTTTGCAGCAAAATTATCTTCAGTACTTAAATCACTATTATAGAGTTCTTCTAACCACTTGTTAAGTATCTTACCATCATATTGAAAATAAGATGAGTTGAGATAAGTAGTTTCAAGCATAGCCTGAAGTCCTTTCTTGTCAGTAGCTTTCACAAAAGAAGCTATCTTGTCAAATCTATCTCCCATGAATGATGGAATAACATTACTAAAGAATGTATTATCACCATATCTAACTCTACTTTCAAGTTTTAGCCCTTCTCTACTCTTAGCAACTATTGCCAGTACTTTAGTAATCTTTTCTCTAAGGACACCTTTCTTCTCATTACTAGAAGCTCTTTTGATAAGCTCTTCATAACTAATCTCCTTTTTACCTTCTTGTTCTTCTTTAGTTAGATTAAGACCAAACTTAGCTGCACCTAACAGCTCTTTGTTTAATGCCCTAATATCTCTGTTTCTAGACATTATTCTATCTAAAGTTTCGCCATCTATATCAATACCAAGGGACTCAGTAGCATCAATTAAGAATTGTTTCCTCTCTAATTTAGACATCATCCAGAACTTTGATTTCTCATTTATTCTTTCAGGTTCTGCTAAAGTATCAACTATTTTATTCTTAATTCTCTCTAGTCTAATTGGCATAACTCTAGTACCAATACCACTCTTTTCAAAGATACTGTTCCTAGGATTAACTACCTTACCAAGTTTAACTGAAGTTAAGAATGAACTAAAAGAAGCATTACCCTTAATTCTATTAAGTAATGCTGTCTTATAGGTTCTTATTCTACCTTCCTGCTTTTCAGTTTGTATAGAATAAGGCTGAAAGTTTTTCTTAAAGTCAGTATAGAATTGAGTTCTTATTTGAGGATTTTCCAGCTCTTGCATAAATGGAGTTACCCATCCAGCAGTACTACTATACTCTCTAAGAGCATTCATCATTTCAGTTTCACTGCCTACACCTCTAAGCACATCAAGTAATTCCTGATGCATTCTTACAGGGTCCTGCATTACAGGGAAACCTAAATCATCCAATACAACTTCACCATCCTTATATACTGGAACTCTACCAATAACCTTTCTAACTTGCTTTCCAACTGAGCCAAAAGAAGACTCAAATTCAGCTTGTTCCATCCAACCTTCTCTCTTAGATTCTTCCATAACAAACTTCTCAGTCATATCATTCTCATTGAAGTTGTTAGGATTGGAATCATCAGCAAAGTTAATGTCTTGACCTAATTTAAGGTCTTCTGCATCTCTAATTCTAATTTTTGCAAAGGATATTAAGGCTCCCCAGTTATCAAATACCTTTTGATATTTAGCTGCTGTTTCAGTATCATTCTCTTCTATAGCATCACTATATTGTGATTGAAGAGTATCATATATCTCATTAAAGATACCAGCTACACCACCAGCTTGTTGTCCATCAACAGTGAATCCAGCTATAATATCTTTTCTACTTACAGAGGGATATTCCTCCTGAACAGCATCTACAATGTCTGAGAACATGGTGGAAATCATACTGATTCTGTTGAATCTCTCTTCTGCATTAAAGTCATCTCTTAACTGTGTATAAGACACAGCAGGACTATTTATAGCATCAAGAAGTCTCTTAGAGTCTTCTTTACTAAGACTCCTTCTAAACTCAATAAGAGTTTCAGCAGTTGGAGTTTCAGCTTCAGGATTTCTTTCCTGATATAAGCCTCTAAGATTAGCAACTAAGTATTTATTCCATCCTGTTACCTTACTAGCTATTACATCATCCAGACCTTTCTCTGGAGTATAACAAGTCTTACTCATATAACATTCAATTAATTAGTTAATTACTTTGCAAAAGTAGAATATATTTTTTAAATAAACAATAGAATAAGTCCAAAAGTTCCATAAGAAAAGAATAATCCTTATAGAAAAGAAAAAAGGAGTAGATTTAATCTACTCCCTTCTCAAACATTCTTTCTGTAATAATAGAATACACACATGTACTCTGACTCCTTCTAGCCTCATACTCTTCAAGTGTGATTTTCTCTTCTTTCCAAGAGTAATCATAGTTCTTTCTATCCCAACCATCAGGGTCTAAAACCTTGGGATATATAGATTGCCACTCTTCAGAAGTTTTCTTAATAGGTTCATTCATTACTCAACAACATATTTAGTACCTCCTAAGATGATCCATCTGATGGTATTTATATTAACAGGTCTAACATTGTTAGTATCTTCAATGTCCATGTCTATGCAGTTATACCTGCCATCTCTACTCTCAAATTGAATCTTGAAGCCTCTTAATACCCTGTCTTCACCTTCTTCATAAGGTAAGATAGGATTCTTAATCAACTCTTCAGCAAACTTCTTTGCTGCCTCAGCAACACCCTTTTTATTCTTTTGAATAGTATCAATCTCCTTTGAGAAATCACTAATCAAAGTAGCAATCTCAGCATTAAGCTTTCTTTGAGATTTAGGTGTATCCTGTTTCTTGAAACAAACAGTAAATACTTGAGAACCATGAATACCTTCAAAGATACTTCTGATACCTAAAGTACCATCTTTCTTATCTTCTCTAGTTACCTTCACTTCATTAGTAAAGTCATCAGCAGATTCAAGGTAATTATGGATATACTCTTTTCCTATGTAAACCATATCACCACTTTCTAGATGCTTCAACTTAAAGTTTAAATCACCATTATCTGCTAATACTTTGTAATGAGAACTTTCACTCAATACATCTCCTACTTTAAAACTCTTTATCATACTTTCTTCTATTTAATAATAACCACCATGCTTAACATAGTAAGCAATACTTAATATTATAGTGCCAACTGACACTAATACTCCTGCAAGAAATCCTATCCAAAACATATTAATCAGGATTAGCTTCATTGTATAAATCAGTAATATAACCTCTTCTCAAGAATTCCATATGCAATGGATGTGCTAGTTCATAAGCCTGTGGATGTGCGCTACCTGCATCTCTTAACTTGAAGAAGTGTTCCCAATCACTTGCAAAACCAGTCATTACTAATTCAGTCTTTAAGGCATTAGGTAATACATTCCTAGCTTGTTGAGGTTTCCAGCCTCTCTTAATTAAAGCAAAGTAAGCTGCTTCTGAATGTTCAAGAGAGTCTTTAAAATCTAAATTAGTCTCTATATCATCTAACCACGGTGGTTGAATAAATATACATTCATTGTTAAACTTATCCTTACTGTAGTTACAATACCTTGTACTTTCCTGAGCAAAGCTAAATACTCTATGTCTTACAAATTCATGGGATACACCTCTATCACATACAAAGTGTACAGTGATTCTCTTCTCATGGAACTCTGTAGGTTCACAGATATATTGTAAATCATCAAGCCAGTTATTCTCTACAAGTACTCTGTAGTTAGTAGTAACATATATCCACTCACCATCGTCATACATTTTTGAATATGGAGAATCAAAATATTTACACAAATCATTTGAATCTTCTTCTTGACCATCTTCAGGATGTATATATAAATTTGAGATATATGTTTTACACTTTAAATACACAGTACCGTGTTCTAACATAGCACAATTGCCACATATAGAAGTTACTCCATTGTCCCCTCTTACTATAATAAGTCCAGTAGATACTGTAACACAGTAAACATTTTCAGTTTTATTAGTAATTAAAACTTTAGAATCTGCATATCTACTATCATTATTTATAGTATAATCAGTGGTTAGAAACAGTATTTTATATACAGGATTATGTACTGGTGATTCATGGCATACTCCCCTAAAAGATACAGTATATCCTGCTACAGTTGCCCATTTATTTATCCAATCAATAATATTCCAACTAGTACTAGTAAAAGTAATAGTCCTTGTGTTTATACCATGACTCCCATCAGAATTAATTAATCCCTGAATAATAGAGTGAATCATGATAGGATTATCATTAGCATAGTCTTTTGGAATATATTTATTTCCATCCTTATAGAATAGAGAATTAAACTTGGCTCCAATCTGTGAACTACATATTCTATAATAATTGCCTTTTCCTACTTCAAATTCATATCCTAGCTCTTCACATAAAGTTTTCAAATATTCTATTTTCCTCTGTTTCTTTAGATGAAAAACAAGTTTATTTATTGTTTGAACATTATAGCAGCCATCTCCTAACCAGAACCCGATTAATTCTCCAAATGGGTCTGTAACATTTAACCTGTTACAATGCTTAGGAGACTTGAACATTCTTTCTCCAAGAGTTTTCTTTCTCCCATTATTATCAATGTAAGAGTCACCACAGACAAACGGAATATAGGACTCATTATTATAGAAATTATTCCTACTTTCTCTAAATAGTCCATACATTCTATGCCCATCAGTTACCTCTATTCCTAGAGACGGGTAAAAGTAGAAGTTTCCAGTGTATTGATGTCTAATAATTCTATATGGAGTCTCAAAACCATTAAAATTATTAAGAGCATCAACTGTTGCTACTTTTTCCCCATTATATGAGTCAAATCTTATCCAACCTTTTTCTGTTAGAATTTCAGTTGAGCCAGTATAACAATGTTTAGAAGCAATCATTCTATCTACAAACTCTTTATATGTATTCTCTGATATTTTATCTTCAGATTTATAACATACTCTTCCTGCCTGTTCAATTATTTTATATATACCATCTATACTAGGACCTTGTTCTATTATATTAAAACTAGCCTTTATTAATTTCATCTTCTTTAAATTTAAATTTAAACTCTCCTACTCTAGTACATTTAATAAATTTAGAATGCTTATCTCTCCAATATCCTCCATTACAACAATTAGAAATAAGTCCTTGACTAATTCCTAATATTCTAGAAGCTTCTTGAGTCGAATTAAATTCATTTATGTACTAAATTCAATTTGTTTATAAACTCCTTCAAGACCTTCTTCTTGGTCCCAAATCTCAAAACTTGGTTTTATAATTCTCATAATTAGTCATTTAGTACTACAACTTCATCAATATCAAATTCCTTAGGAATATCTCTGTCAAATACCTTTTTATAAAAAGACTTTTCTATAAAATCATCAGAGCTATTCACAGGTGCTTCAACAGTATCATAGTATGATATAGTCACACTCACAAACCTTTTATGTTCAGTATTTAAAGGTTCATTGAATGGTGCATCAGGATGGTTTGCTGCTCCTAAAGGTAAATTATCCATAGTTAATTATTGTTAAAAAATTCCACATTCTGTTCTGCCATTAAACCACAACAAGGTGGAATGACAATCTCTTCTGTCTTAGTTACAAGATACTCTGATTGAGTACCATTGTACATATTAGTCTTTAGTATTTGCTCAGCATCATTTGCATTAGATGCTTTTACCATTGCAATACCCTTACCAATAAGTATTTCCATAGCTCTTATAGGATTTCTTGCTGCTACAAGAACCATTCCATTACCATAAGCAATATTATACTTGCACACATAGAGATAAAGGTTTTGTTTATTACCTCTATCCCTATTTGGTACAATATTATCAGGACTTACATAAATTCCTTGCTGTGCCATTATTCTAATCCTAATTCAATTTGTCTAATTCTCTCTTTGCATATATGAATAATCTTCTCATAATCAAGCTTTCTACTATCAGTAGACTTAGTTCTGAGAATTCTCTTCACAATATCAGCATCCCAAGGATTGAGGTTATATTCTAACCACACACTCCAAGGTTGTATGATATATTTAGAATAATCACTACTGCCTACATTGTAGGTTCTTATATTACTTTCCGTGGTTTTGAGAATACCCAAGTTCACTAAGTGCTCTATCTCTGGCAAATTCAGCTTCACTAATTGAATTAAATCTTCCTCTGTTCTCATATTTACCGTTATTATTTTTAATTCTAACTACCCATTTATTAGACCATCTATCAAAAGATACCCCAGTAATTCCAGAAGTATTATTTACCTTCATTGATAGATTTCTGCTATTTTCTAATGCAGAGACTTCTCTTAAATTAGAGATTCTATTATCCCAAGGAATATGATTAATGTGGTCTATTTGACCTATAGGAAGTCTACCATAGGTAATACACCATGCCAATATATGAGCGAATATTCTCTTTCCTTTTAAACTAATAATAACATAACCCTTCTTATGTATAGAACCAGCTACATCACCAATATTAATTCTATTAGATAATCTCTTCTTCCATTTGAATTCTCCATTTAAAGGGTTATATTCTAAAGAATCTCTAATTATTTTTATAAAATCTTCGTTCATTTATTTTCCCATTCTTTTAATGTTACAAACTTGTCAAGGAATTGTCTTTTCTCCCTAACATAATGATGACCATTCTTCATGCTAACATATAGAACAGCATCAGTCCATTCACCACTATTAATATCCTTCATTTTAACTATACCTTTAACTAGGTATTGGTTTTTAGTTTTAGGATAAACATAAATCTGACTCTTTTGAGATTTATCTGAATAATAAAGTAGCCCTGCCAATATAGCAAGGGCTACACCTATCCCAATTATTAATACATACATATACAATAGTTTAATGCACCCAGTGAGTTGATATTTCAGCCTCAGCAGGAATAGGAAGTTTACTACAAAACATTTTAGCTGATTCTTCCATATAGAATTTAAGTTTATCAGCTATTTCTGACATAGATTCAGGATACTCTATACATATTTCATCATGTACTAGATTTACTATTTTAACAACAGAGAATAGATTATTAGCTACAATCCACTTGAAGAAGTTAGTTACAGCATACTTTAATACAATAGCACCTGTACCCTGAGTAGGACTATTTAATCCAAGTCTACCCCATTTACTAACTGCCTTAAAGTGTAATGACACTCTTCTTCTCATCCAAGTTTTATGAAACTCATCACCTAATAACTCTTTTTGTTTTCTATAGTTATCCCAAAACTCACTAGTGAATTTAGCTCCTTCTATTAACCAATAGGAGTGGTCACTCCAATAGATTTTATGTCCAGTAATAGGATTAATCAATATATAACCATCCTTTTTAACTGCCTTTAGAGCCTTTTCTCCATAAGAAGTTACCCCAGGAAAACCCTTATCATAAGCATTTCCTATTTCATCAGCTTCTTCAATAGATATACCTAAAGAATCAGCTATAGAAGAAGAACCTCCACCAAATTGTTTAGCAAACTCTGGTGCTTTAGCCTTCTTTCTTAGGTCTGGTCTTAACTTCTTAACCATCTTAACCTCAATACCTTCAAGTTCTTTAGGGAAACATGCTTTAGCAACTAGAGAATGCATATCTCCAGAACCATGTAAGAACTCTTCAATCATAGACTTTTCATTGTATATGTCAGCTCCAAGTCTTGATTCTATAGCACTATAATCACAGCTACAGAATAAGTTACCTTTCTCACTAACAAAACAACCTCTAGTTCTATGATCAGCAGGTAGATTCTGAACTTGTGGATAAGCACATTTAAGTTTACTGCTCTTAGTATTTACAGGAAGTCCCTTTAATTTAGCTAAGTCAGTATTTATTTGTTGAGAACCACAAGCCATTCTACCTGAAGATGCACCAAGTTGCTTAAACTTAGTGTGTATTCTTCCTGTTTTAGGATTGATAGCATTAATGTATGATTGACCATAAGTAGAACAAACTTTATCAGCTTCTTTATAATCAAGATAAGCTTTAAGAAATGCATCATTTATTCCTTTCTGTTTAGCTATAACCTTTTCAAGTGCTGAATCAGCTTCTTCACCAGTGCTTTTACTTATAACAGAAGTATTGAAACCTAATGTTTTAAGTATAGAAACAACTTGAGTAGAGCTATTCCAATTTACTAAGGATTGAGGTTCAGTATTAAACCCAGAGAATAAATCACCTTGTCTATCTATTTTGATATATTTACTTGATAATCTAGTCTTTATCTTACATTTATAAGCTTCAAACTTAGCACCACAAGGTTCTTCTATATCAAATTCATGTGCTCTAATCTCCTCTTTAAATGCTTTTCTTTCATCACTTAGTTCATCTTCATCCTTATCAGATAATGAAATATAAGCTATAAAACTATCCTTTCCAAGTGCTGAACTTACAATGAAACTATCTAATGATTTATTAAAGACTCTCTTAATAGTCTCATCATAGACCATCTTTGTTTTCCACTTACTTTCATCAAGTTTTATACCACACCATTCAAGATAAGCTATAACAGGAACAAAGTCACATTCTAACTTAGCACCATTAACACACTCTCTTCTTCTCAACTCTTCTAGTTGCTTTGCCATTATATCACCAATATACATGACATCACCAGCTGCATATTTGATAACAGCAGTATCTATACCTCTCCAAATAATCTCACCTCTGACAGTCTTATCTATATCTATATTAAGATACCTATATGCAATTGCTTTTAAACCTACTCCAGAATAATTATAAATAAATTCAGCAACATCAGGAATTTCTTCATATAGTAATACCTTCTTTGTTTCAGGACTTAATTTATCATATCCTTCATAGTTATACACAAAGTCACAATACTTATTCATAAGATCAGTATTCATTCCTACTAGGAAGAATGGATAACCAAGAAATAGTAATTGTTCAACAATCATAATATCATAACATTCAGTTACAATAATACCATAATTAAACAAGAACTGCAAGTCAAACTTTAAATTTTGACCTACCATAAAATGACTTTGTATATAATCTTTGTATATCAAGGGGTCTATAGTAGTAACATCTACTACTATTTGATTTTCCCCCTTAATATCACCAAATTGCATAAGTAAGACTGTATTTATATGAGCATCTCTGCCAGAGGTTTCAGTATCAAATTGAAACATTTCCCAAGTATTTAACATATTTAGGGAATCTTCAATACTCATCATTGTATATTCTACCTCATCAAACAGCTCAGATTGTCTACTTACAAAATATATCATACTACTCAAAAGTTATGCTGTAACCATATCCATTAGTGTAGTTGATAGACTTAACAATAGCATCAGCTTCATTAAGTCTTTCACCTACAGTAATAATTGAACTTCCAGATAGTTGTATGTACATCTTACCATTGGGTAAATACCCAGCAGTAATAACAGGATAACTAACTTTTAAAGTATAAGTTTTAGATTCACTACCATCAGGCTTCTTTAACTTCTTTAAATAGTTAGTATCATCTCCTCTTGATTTAAGTTCAATTACATCTTCCATCATACTACTGAATATGCAGCTAGTTCCTCGAAATCTATTATATATCTATACTTTTGGAAGAAAGAACTACCAAGTACTCCATGTAAATTAACACCAAAGTCACTCTTAAGATTAGAGAATGCAGCGTCTAAGTCCATAACATAGAACTCTTCACTATATGTCTTATCTCTATAAGTAATATCAATAGATGTTTTATCTACTTCCTTCCTATTACCATCAGAACCATAGATGGTGTTCTTTACTCCAGTAGGACTATGTTTAATATCATTAGTTACTGATTTGTTGATTATAGAATCACTTGCACCTGTGTCCAGTAGGAAGTTTAACTTCTTTTCTCCACACTTGAAAGTTACAATAGGAATGTCAGTTAAATCCAGAGTTTCTCTGAATGATATTCTATATGCCTGTGCTCTCTTTTCTTTCTTTCTATAGACATCAACAATCTTAGCAAAGAAAGAAGCTAAGATTACAAGTCCTATTACAAATAATATATTCATTACCATATTCTCATCTTTATTTCTGAGTTATTATTTAACACCAGTAGTTCCAAACCCATCTCTGTTATTACCTTCAAGTTTGTCTACACTCACAAGCTTAATCTTGTTACTAAACAACCATCTAAGCTTCTGCCATATAGTTGCTTTTTGACTCAATTGAACTCTGAACTGACAGATTCTATCACCTTTATTAATAGTTGTAGCTTGGAAAGCAATAGCTGGGAATCTCCATTCATCATCATTACCACAATATGAATTATCAATAACTCCCTCACTATTAGCACACATTATTCCTAACTTTGGAGTACTACTTCTTGGTAATACTACTGCTTCAAAACCTTTAGGCAATTGTATAGCAACACCCAGTTTGATTAGTTTGAAGTCAAAGGTGACATCTCTATGACTTACTATCTCACCATTAATAGTTTCTCTCTTTCTAACACCAGCTTGTGGTGCTTTAAAGCTAACTGTTTCTGCTGCTCTTAAATCTATCCAATCACCAGAATCATGTGAGAAAGGCTCACATCCTTCTGTAATAAGTCTATACTTTATTTTCAATTTCATATTTATTTATTCTTTTACATTTATAACCACCATCTGATACCAGTAGCTCTCTCAGCATCCATTATACTATTATAAGTAGCTACTAATATATTATCTATAGTTAACTGTTCTACTTGATGTTTTTCCTTAGAGTGAGAATTACTGAGTAACTCTTTCCTCCACTTGGGAAATTTTCTACCAGTTTGAACTTTACTTATCTTCTTCCTAGTATTACCAGTCTGACATCTTCTATGGTGCTTACTTATTAATAACTTACTTTCACAAGTATGAGTAAATGTAGTACCTAATCTGCCATCACCTCCATCAGTTATGTTATAAGACTTACCTTGTTCCTTATAGAATTTAATTAAATCCTTTTCCATATTCTTAGCAGTTTGTTCTCCTAAGTTAGATGCTATGGGGTTCTGTTAGTAATTCCAACATAGATATTACCTGATGGAGAAATATGTTCATAAATTATCCAACTACTCATACTTTTATTGTCATTTCCAGAATCTATTTGTTATATCAAATAATCTACCATCTATTACTTTGTACAGTCTCTGATTGGTAGTTCTACTGTTAAGAGGACCTAAGAATTCATCATATCTTCCCACTTTAATATAATCAAAGTTTTCAAGATTGATTTCATTACTTATAGTATCTCTTCCACTATACCAAGCTGTTCTTATAGGGAGTTCTCCCTCCTTTAATACTTCTGCCAGTTTGTTAATATAGGAAGGCTCACTGTCTCCACCCATGAAGGAAACACAAGTTATACCAGTATTCTTACTACATAGTTGTAGTAATTCTTCAAAGGTAAGATCAGTGCCAATATCCTCTGCCAAGTAAGAGCTATGACAGCCCTTACAGTGACATGGACAATTACTTATATTTATGGCTAAAGTAACTTCATCAGGAATCTCCTGCATTACTATTTTAGTATCTACATATTTCATTTATACACTCTTTTAGTTGCATCCCATTGTCTTCCTTCATCATACTTACTTACTGGTCTCAAGAATCCTACAACTCTTGTCCAAATCTCCATAGGAGCACCACACTTAGGACATTTATCCATAGCATGTTTAGTAATATAATGACACTCTTCATTAGTACACTCACTATTAGGAATGTTATAAGTGAAGTAAGAAGTTCCCTTCTCTGCTGCAAAGTCCATTAACTTAAGATACTGTTCTTTGCTTAGGTGTTCTTCAAGATTACAATGAAGACCTACACCACCATCAAGAAGTTCTGTAAACTCCTTTCCATGTAGCTTAAACCTATCAAGAATACTTGTGTTATCATCCCAAGCATTATAGAAGTAGCTGTTATAAATCTTAGTGTCTTCTGGTACCCAATCATTCTGTTACACTCTTCCCCGTTGTGCAGGAAGATGATTCATTATTTAAGTAGTCTTGTAAGTTAATAGAGCCAAAGTGAATCTTTCTATGACAGTTTGCACATACACAAATACACTTTGAAATTTCCTTCCTTAGAACATCTCTACCCTTACCTAAATGCTGACTTATAGTAAATTCTTTAGTGTCTGGATTAATATGATGAAAATCAATACAACATGGTTCTGACTCTCCACAAATTATACAGGGAGTCTTTAATGTATATAACCATTCTTGTACTCTCTTTTGCCTTCTCATAGCCTGAGCTAAATGAATTTCAGGATGCTCCTGTCTTCTTCTCTTTCTATAAGCTTTCCTACAATCCTTACACTGATGCCTACTTTCATCAAACATCTCTAATGGTAGTTCTCTACCACATTTCTTATATCCCAATTATACAAGACTAATACTATTTTAATAATGAATGGACAACCATTTCTGTTGTCTCTCTATGTTACCATAGAGTTCGGACTATCACATCTACTATCTCTAGTAGCCCCTCTATTTAGTCTCTCAGGCTGCACAGAACATATCTTGCTTGCCCCTTGTTGTCCTATTGCTAGGAGTTTCAAGTCAATTAAGTGGGGTTTTACATGGGCATTGGTTCTAACCCATCTTCTTTATCCCAGTTATAGTTCTTAGAACTAAGACCTTCTGCTGGAACCAGCTCAGTGTTAAACTTAAACTTCTTACTGTTATGTAGTTTATTCTGCTCACTGATAGTACCAGTAATTAGTCTACAAAACTGCTTATAATCTTCATTGTAGGATACTTCCATACCTAAGAATCTTGCGGCTTCATTGATACCATTGATACCAATAGTACAGAACAAATCTCTCATACCAATATAACCAGCAGTAGAAGCATTAAACATACCTCTTTCTTCCCATTCATAAAGAATAGTTTTATAGGCAATATGATACTTATAGACTCTTTCAAGTATATCTGTTAGTTCAACTCTAATACAGTCTTCCCACTTTTCCTTACCAAATCTATTCTTTATTATTGAATACTTCTTGGCACAGTCTTGTACAATTCTATTGATATTAAGAGTAATAACATTACAACTTCCAGTTTTAACACCTGTAAGACCATTAGTGAAACTAAATACATTCTCCTCAATCTCATTCCTTAGTCTGCAACAAGAAGCAAGACCATTAGGATTATCACTGATATAGACAAAGAATGAATGCCCTTCACTATGCATCTCTGCTGTGAAGTTCTTGTAATCTTCATCAAGATAATTACCTTCTTTATCAGTTAATAATGCCATAGTTTCAACAGGGAAAGTTAGCATAGCTTTGGTTCTCTCCTTATTAAACCACTTCATAAACTTCTTCTGTAGATAAGATACTCTCTCCCATGAAGGTTGTGTTCCATCAGGAAAATAGAAGTCTTTAAATAAAGCCTCCCAATAATACTTATCATAGTAGCTTATATTAGTGAAAGGAGATTGCCAACCTCTATTCTGTGCAGGTTGATTAATGTAGTAAACTATAGTCTGAAAAGCATCTTCAATCTTCTGTCCTATAGTCTTTCTACTCTTAACAAACTCAGAATCAGCATAGATATCCTCTCTTAATGGATAATGCTCACCATAGTCTTTTACACAGAAATAATCAAAGTAGTTAAAGAACTCTCCAAAAGCTACAGCACCTTTACATTGAGCTGACAGTAAGAACACTAAGTTATTAAACTGCCCACAGAAGCTTGATAAGTGACTAGCTATCTTAGGAGTTATACCATCCATATCTTTAATACCACTTGAAACTAATGGATACAATGATACTGCCTCACAATAGTTCTTAGGAACTGCTGAACTGGCTTCATCATGTATATAAATAATATGATGGTTAATATCATCCTCATATTGCTTAGCTACTTCAGGAAACAAGATATTCAACTTATTCTTCATCCTAGTTCTTTGAATAATTCTATTCTTAGTCTTAGGAACTTCAGACTCTAGAGTAACAACATTCTTCATAGATACATTAGCATTAGCATCTGTCTCTGATGAAGAGGCTGCATTCTCATTAGACTTACTATATTTTTCCATATAGTTAAGTCTATCATTGATTTCTCTTGCTTCTCTATGCTTCTCTCTGTATAGAATATAAGATTTAGCTGCTTTATAATTACCAGTCTTCATAAGGAATGTTTCAACTTTATCTTGAATTTTCTCTACACCAATAACATCTGACTCTTCTACAAGTTGCATAAGAGCTGCTGGTACATAGTCAGGTGTTACCTGATTTACAGATTCAAACGATTTATTAACAGCTGAAATAACCTTTTCTATACTAAACTCCTCTTTGGTTCCATCTCTTTTAATTACTATCATGCTGGTTGTAAATTATCTATTTTCATAATACCATTTCTTTCTTTAGCCTCTTTAGTATATTTACTTGAAGGTTCATTTAGATAATAGTCTAATTCCTCTAAGAGCTTTCTCCAATTTTTATAGATATTACCTTCATTATCCTTTAAGTCAACTTCACTAAAGTTATCATAGTATCTCCATACAAGTGGAGCTAATGTATATCTGTTAATGACTATAAAGCTATAATGAGCTATCTTGAAATCCTTGAAGTACTCATCTTCACTAATAACTTGTTGAAGTATATATGTATAAAGCTGAGCTTGTATCATATACCTCCATGTAACAAATGATTGTTCAAAGTCTTCTTCTGCATGACCACTAGTCTTTAAGTCTATAGGATATATAACCTTCTCTTCATGGTCAACTATTATTTCCACTTTGTTATCCTAGTAGCTCTTTATCTACTAGCTCTACAGTTTCTTATTATATCTGTAGGTCGGACTATATCATCACTAATATTTCTATTAGGCAGGGCACTCGTGTTAGCTTCATCACTGTTCTAGTGGTATGCTATTAGTCTCTGAACCTTCTATTTATCCCTAAATAGCTTGGCTGCTGATTACCAACTAAGGCTTCCCAGCAATTCACCCTGTTTTACTTCGACAATAAATATTTATTATACTTTCTTTTTAAATACAAATTAGAATCATTATATAACCAATCAAGAATTATATGAACCTGTTTTCCTCCATATCTTAGATGCCACACTTCATTATTTTTCTCCTTAGATATTCCTCCATAGGTATTATACAATTCTATAATCTCTTCTAATTTAATATTCTTCTTCTGCATGATTAATTATTAATTAAGTTATCATGCAGCAAGGTTAAGTATAATTTTTAATATTTCCAAATGTTTATCGAACATACATCTGACAGATATTCCATTGTATTTAGCCTTAAACTTTAACTGAAATACCTTCTCAAATCTATTATCAAATGGATTAACATAGAAGAAGTACTTAGTGTAAGGATTATTCTTCAATTCATTAACACAAGCAACAGTATCATTATAATCTTTCTGAGATAATATCTCTTTGTCTGCTGATATAGCTAACAATTTATAGTAATCATTACACTTACTTTTTATAGTTCTCAGTTTAGCTTCTGCACCCCAAGTTGGTTGATAACTAATAGTATGAGCTATTATATCATCATCAGGTATTAAATCAATACTTCTATATTGACTACCATAACTTTCAAACAAGTCTCTAGCTATTCCTATAAGTGCTTCTGATAATGAAGGAAACTCGCATACAGTAAATCTCTCTTTAAAAGCATCAATTCCATCAGTTAACATAGTATCAACTGCTGAACCAAATCTTAATGCAGGACTTTCTACTTTATCAAAGAGACTACCTAATTTTCTGAATCCTTCTCTATTATACTTACTTAAGATAGAATAGCTAAAGGCTGGGTCTGCTCTATAGGTAGGTTCATCTACTTTCCATGAAATGTCAACAATACTCTTCCTCATAATTATCAAATTCATCATCTTGTTCAGGCAGTTGTAGTTGGTCTACATAATCATCTACTTCTGTCTTTAGTTTTTCCATTTCATCCACATCTAAACTAAGATACTCTTCCTTAGGATTGCTACTACTAATGTTTCTTTTAGTCTTAACAATAGCTGAATCAACTAACTCTTGCAGTGACTCAAAATCTCTTGAATCAATGAAAGTATGAGCTAATGCAATATCACCTTTTGGCAGGTACTGAGTTAATCTTTTTATTCTCTCCACTGGTTCCATAACCTTTAATTATTTCTATAGCCTCTAGAAGCTGTTTCTTAGTAAAGATTTCAAAATACATAGACTTTTGTCCAGTCTCTCTATATAAATCTTCAAGATAAGCTCTGAATAACTTCTTCTTTATATAGAATACATCATTCTCCATACCTTTAGCCTCTATAACAATAACTACATTATTATATAGAAACACAAAGTCAGGAGTATGTTTTATATCTATTATCTTCTTAAGATTTAATTTAAGAAGCTTAGTCTTCTTATCTTTATCATAGAAAGGTACTGTAGGTCTAAAACCTCTCCATAAGGTGTAAGTAGTTGGTTCATAGAAAGGGTTAAATCCTGATTCTTTAAGAGTCTTGTAAATCATCACTTCAAGTTCTGACTTGAATTTAATTCCATCAAACTCTCTCCTAGAGGCATTAAGTATCTTCTTATTTTCTCCCACCTTTACTAAATGCTACTAACATAGAGTCTTTCAGTACTTTCTTCGCAGTAATAGCATCTCGAATAGTTCTAAATGCAGCAAAGTTTCTGAAATTCTTTATCTTGTGAATATCTTTAACCTCTACAATCTCACCTTTAGCCATGTCAATAGTATAGATTTTTTTACTATTCTCAATATGGTCTGGATATTGTCTGTCAAGAATTACAGCTACTTCTCTCAATAAGATTGCAAGTACTGCACCTTCATTAATGTAAGCAAGGTTATCAAGGTATTTAAACACATTATCAACCTTCCACTTCAGTCTTTTTGCAATAGACATGATGATAGTCTCAAAAGTAATATCATCTACTGAAGGATGAACAGGTTCCTTATAATTTTTAACTTCCTTAATAAAACCTTCTGAGAGAAGCTTAGTTATAACACGTTCATTGATGCAATCAAAGAAGAATATATCTCCAGGCTTGCATACTATTGCTCCACCAAATTTACCACCTTCACATACAGAATCACCTGTACCTACAAATACATACTTTTTCTTCATAATACTTATTATTTAATTAATACTCTTGGAACCATACTATTGGTTCACCATACTTATCTTTAGTTAATTTACTAATAGTTTTAAAGACTGTAGAAGGCATTCTACTACCTATTCTAGCATAATAAGCTGGATGCTTTTCTTCTAGAATGATATTAGATTTACTATTAATATAAGGTACAAATGTCCTAGCTTGTTCACCAAACAGAACATAAATAATACCTGTATTCCACTCTGATAAATTCTTTAATAGCTTAGTCATAAATGGTCTCCATAACATAGTATGGCTACCTACTTTATTCATTTCCACAGTTAATGCAGAGTTTATCATAAGAATTCCTTGATTAGCCCAGCTCTCTAAAGTCTGGTCAAAGATAATACTATTATGTGGAATTTCAAAATCAACAGCTGCCTCCTTAACAATCTTTAGTGAGGGAGATAAGTCCTCTTCACTTACCTCCTTTCTATTACCAAACAAAATACCTGTTGCTACATCTCTCTGAGGAAAAGGGTCCTGCCCCACCATAACTACCTTCAAGTTATTATATGAACATAATGTAAATGCTTTAAACACATCAGGTATATTAGGACATATAGGCTTCCTTATATTACCTATAGTCTTAGTAACCTTATCTAATTCATTAACATCTATAACCCTAATCCAATCACCAAAGTATTCACCTAGTGTCATACCAACTTAATTTGATCTGCAACTTCAGAAGCTCTAACACTCAACATGTTATTTATATCCTCATCAGTATAATCACTACTAAATGTAGGAGTTCTTACAAACCTACTAATATCATCAATAATGACTGTAGTTCTTATAGAATTACCAGCATCAAAACATCTTATATTTTGACTATATGGTTTTCTAAACTCTGATGATAACATAAAAGGCATTATTTTATTCATAATCGCTTTACACACTACATCACTTTCACTTCTAACAACATCAGAATGAATATACAGTCTGACCTCATCATAAGTAAAACCTTTTACAGTACCAAAAAATGAATCACCTGGTTGATCATGAAGTAAATACCTACCAACAAGAGTACAAAGCATAAGAAGTTTTCCATCATTATCAAATATACAGCCTCTACTTCCAATATAAGTTGTGTCTTTGATAGTAACTCTAGACAATCCTGATTCTGGTGATTCAGCAAATACCTTTGATATAAAGCTATCAGCAGTTCTTACAGCAGGATTGTAATCTCTAATATAAATTGGAAATACTACTTCTTTCTTTATATGAGTTATTACATTATATACAATACTACTACTAATAACCTCTTCAACATGTCCTCTCATAACTACAGGAACTATTATCTCAGGGCCAGTTATATCAGCTATAAAGAACTTTGAAAAGACATTATTTCTTTCCCAATTTATATTTGGACCATATCCTATAGGACTACGCCGATGGTAGCTATATTCAGAACTTAGAAAGTTTATAGCATCTTTTAATCTTGAACCTACTCTTGCCATAATTACATCTCTACTTTAAAATACATAGTACTTGCATCATAGGTAGTTAAGAAAGGAACATCTCTTGGAAATACTGGATCACATTCATTAGCTACAAAGTTCACAAATAGATTAACCATTACAGAACCAATCATATTAGCCATGAAGGTAGTTTGTTTATAACTACATAAAGTCTCTTCAGCTTCAGAGTCATCAAACAACCATTCTTCCTCATAGATTCCCATTGCTCTTTCATCATCACCTTTAATTGCAAACACTTGAAATTCTTCTGCTGCAAGTCTCCCATCAATGAATAAGCATTTATCCCTATCATTTGAATGCCTAACATGAGCTTTCCATACTCTATAGAACGTCTTTCTAGCTTCCATGTTATCAAACCCACATATCATTATATCCCTAGCTGGAGTTCCATCAGTAATTCTCTCTCTTAAAGAATTTGCATTATAGAAGTTTGAAAACTTCTTCATTGTGTTATATATTGCATTGACCTTATACTCTCCTATATTCTCCATGCAATATAATTGACCAGACATATTAGCTGATTCTACTCTATCATAATCATACATCACTATTTTAAATGGATGTATTCTTGATAATAAGAAGGCAACATAGCTACCAACACCTCCTAATCCAGCTAATAATATAATCTTTGTTCTAATCTTGTCATACCATGAGGCACCACTAAATCTACTGGTAACATCTTCTACTAGAAGAGTAGGAGAGTTAACAGGGATTTCATTATTCTGAGATTCAAGAGCAGCTGCTGGCAATTCTTCTTCCACTGGAGTCAATTCTACATGAGATTCTTCAACTGAAATAGGAATGTCATTTACATTAGCTATTCTAATAATATCACTAAGCACCTCTGCTGCTTGAGATTCAGGAGTTTGATTAAAAAATCTATCCATATCAAGTGTAATACTTGTTCCTGCTTCTATAAGTTGTTCATTATTATCCATATCCATAATTAAATAATATACCTTTCAATCATTTCAATAAACTGATTGATGTATTTTCCTCTATTAGTTAACTTATTAAGTTTCTCAACTAAATCATAAGCAACTAATGCAGCTAATACATCATCTTCATACTGCTCAAGAGCTGGGTCTTCAGCATAATAAACCAAGAATTCAACATAACCTTCTGCCCAAGCATGAAATAGTGAATCATCTTCAAATCTTTGAGCATATGATTCCTCCCCTATTTTAGCTAACTCTTCAAGTGTTTCATTCTCATGCACTCCATAAGAAATATCTCCAGTTACTAACTGTCTTGCAATTTCTTCAATGATAGTAGGATCAACTTTTACTTCACCATATGGAGGTATTACTTCTTCTTGAGTCTCCTGTTCAAATGGAAGTTCTTCCTGTACTGAAGGAGTATTCACTGGGGGAACATAAGGCTTATTCTCAGGAATAACATTGCTTCTTCCTACATTAGTCTGATAGTTAAAGGCTGTATTCTTAGGAGTGCTAGGCTTAGCATCCTCCCATTGTTTAGTGGTATAGTTATATACTCTAGGAGAGTAATTATTATACCCACTGTCACCTTGCCAACTACCTCCATAAACAGGAGTAGCTTTCTTTTTGGCTTTCTCTTTTTGCTTTTGAACTTCCAGAATTCTGTCAGCAAGCTCTTTAAAGGGATTAGCAATCACAGGTCTTTCTACATCAAGCATGAAATATTCAAGCTTCTTTCTAGTAAAAGAATAACTAACAGGTTGTCCAATTGATTCTTTACCATTATATGTAGGATACTTAACATAGCCTGTTGCTGTCATTTCTTCAGAAACTACTCTTGTAATAGCTGCTTTGTAAGTACCTTTAGTATCAATAATCAAAGATACAAAGTGGATTCTATCACTGCCCTCTTCTCTAAGAGTAGATAAATCTGTTCCACTAAAGAATGCACCCATTGTATGATGTGAATGCATTAATCCTTGATATACATCTTCTCCTAATAGTTCAGGATGGTCTACCATATATCCTATTACATCAGGAGATTGATTGAATTCAGTATAACCACTTACACCTATATCCTGTAACAGGAAATCAAAGGCAGTGATTACTAAATCTTCAGTTTCAAAACTACCAGATACAGTATAAAATAAAGTACCTGAATATTCTATTGATGGGAACTTGTCTAAGAAATATCTTATCTTTTGTTCAAGTTCTGGAGTGACTATCAACTTATATGAAGTAGACTTTCTTGTCAGTTCCAGTAGTTTGGGTTTCGTTTCTATACTCATAATTAACTACTTCTAAAATACATTTATAAAAATGCTCTACAATTACTGAAGATAGGAATGTAGACATATTATCATCATTCGTATCTGTATTACCTTCTCTTACTTTAAATAAAACAGGTTCACCTTTAAATTTGCACACCTCTCTGCCTACATACTGAAAGTAATTATCAGCTGCACTATATCTGCTAGTATATATCTTATTGTTATTTAAAACACCTCTATACAATGCACCTTCTAAAAGTAATTCTCTATAGGAAGCAGTTACTTCTCCCTCTTTATACCTTATATTGTACCATTCAATAAACTCATTACTTATAAATATAGTCCATTGAATATAGGACATACCTATACCATAACCATTAAGAAAGTCAAATTTTAATTTCTTCTTTCTCAATAACCACATCATAAAGTCTTTATATAGATCAGTGTTAAGAGAAGAATAGCTTATAAGTTGACTATCTCTATACATAGGCCATGTAACAGATTGTACTCTCATACTATTACCACCAAGTTCTTCAAGTCTATGATAAGGTCCTCCTGCCAAGGATTCAACTTGAACATATTTACTTAATTCAAGACAGAATAATTCCCATCTTAATTCATCAAATTCAATACCACTATCATTTAATGTTGCAATAGTACCTCTAATAGGTCCTGAACCTAAACAGGGACTTTGAAATTCTGTTAGTTTGCTAAAGGGAATAGAACTAATATGACTATGCATATAACCATTTCTTAATTGAAATAAATCATACTCAGACCTATTCAATCTAAAATCACCACGCATAGTACCTGAATAAGTAACTGTAACTTTAGCATAAAGTTCCCATATATCTATATACTTATCATTCTCATTGATAATTCTCACCTCAGGAAACCTAACAAGTATATTTATTCTGGAAAATGATGAATCTTCTATTGTATCATCAATCATGATGGACTCTTCTGAATGCAACATTTTTGCATTGTTGATATATTCATCTAATGATGGATAATTCTGCATATCTACAAACTCTTCACCAAAGAAGTTCTTGAATACACCATAAATGATGTTAGGCTTCTCCATGAATGAGTTGTATAAATTTGTTAGTCTTTCTTCTACACTCATTGTATCACTAAAAAAGAAGAGGCTGATGATTACTCACCAACCTCTGTATTGTTATTTATTTGGCCCAACCACCAAACAAATCATTGATTTCACTGTTTGAAAGTTTTTCTTCTTTAACAGCTTTAGTTTCAGTTGGCTGTTCCTGTTCCTCAGACACTACATCTGTATCAAGTTTCTCAAGAAGATCACTATAATTATCATAGAGATCATCTTCTTCATCAAGTCTTTCAATAAGCTCACGAAGAACTTCTCTTGCTACTTTATCTACACATTCTGTGCAAGGTGCAACACCAGTAATAGGTTCACCTTTAATCACTTCTTTGATAGTGATATCAGGGTTCTCATCTACTGCTACTTCTTCCACCTTCTTTGTCTTAGGTGCTTCTGTGGCTACTTGAGATGCAGGCTTAGATTGTTCTGCAAGAAATGCCAACAAATCAGGAGTTTTACACTGAGTTGCATTCTTACCAAACTTTGCAGTTACTGCTGCACTCAAACCTTTAGCTTTGATTTCCTCAAGAGCATTCTTTCTTTCAGGACTCAAAGCACCTGACTTAATCTTCTTATTAGCTGTAGTCAGCATGAACACCAAGTCATTAGTAGTAGTTGCAGGATTAGTTCCCTTTGCAGGCACAGGCACATTTACAGGGAGAATTGAAGCATTATCTTTCAACTCTGTTCTAGTTCTACCTTCATAGAATGTCATACCATCATAGCTAATACCTGCTCTTCTCATGTCTGCTTTCAATGCACCAAGAGTTTCTGCTTCTGACATAATGCTTTTCTGATTTGAGCTATTGCTTAGGATAAATAAAATTTTTCTAGCTTCCATAATGTTTCTTTTTTTAATTAATTAAAATGGGATATTACTTTTTATTTCTTCTCCATTTATAAGGCTGAAGATTACCTGTTTGAATTGATTTGGGTCTTGTAGTCCTTTATATAAGTCAGATACATCTTTATATCCATAATTAGGTAATACTAAATTAGTGAACCCAGTAGACTCTGACAGTTTCCTTGCATCTTCCAAGCCAGCTTCATCATTATCCAGAAGTATATAAATCTCTTTATATCTTCTTTTAAGTTCACTAATTGCAGTATCACTCATTGGATAACCTTCTCCTTGTATAGCTATTGCTGGTATTCCAGTATTAGCCCACAAACATAAGGCATCTTTCATTGAAGCACAAATAACTAACTTTTCACCAAACTCAGGTATTTTAGTCCAAAGACTAATGACAGACCTATCATGCTTATTGCTCCACTTGAAGGTAGTACTGAATGGCTGGTATATCTTAAGAGTAACCTTACCTTCTTTCCTTTCAACATAAGCATAAGCATATTTATCAGCAACAAAGGTAAATCTATTAGAACCTTTAATGACTATTTTATGTGATATAGGATATATATCAGCATATTTTAACCATTCAAGAGATATTCCAAATGATTTCCAATACTCAATATCATGTTGTTTCCAACATCTAATTCTGCATTGTAAATCAGTCTCCTTATTGTAGTTACTAATTGATTTAGGCTTCTTCATTTTACCTGATTCATGGGTAGTAGTGGCTATATTGGGTAAGTCTTCCCAGACTCTCTTTAAAACTTCTCTGTAACTCACCCCCCAATACTTACCTAACATATCCCAAAGACCTCCTGAAGTCTTTCTAGCTAAGTCTTTCCAGTATATCTTGTTTCCATCTAATGTATAAATGCCAAAGGATGGATCATTATCTACTCTCAAAGGACTAGATATAACACATGGGATTTCACTAATACCGAAATAATGATATAATATATCAGACTCACTGACTTTGCTCAATAAATCTTCAAGAGTTCTGTTAAAAGTGCCACTACTAAATGCCATAAGTTAGTTTAGTTAAATGTTATTTATTTGCTGCCCAAGCCCAAGGACTGGCTGATTCAGGTGTGTCTGTACTTGTAGTACTTGGTGCTTCATTGAAGTTAGTTGATTCAACTACATATTCACGCAATGGTTCTACACTGAATTCAGTATTACTATAACCACCTGCATTTATTCTGCTTTGAATCTCTTTATCAAGAGAACTGTAGTCAGTAACAGAATTCTTCAAGAACTTCTGAGTAAATACAGCTTGATACTGTTTGTTATCATCAGTTGTTCTTACACCAAAGCAAGCCTTCACTACATTCTTAGGTTGGAGCTTCAAGATAGATTCCAGTTCACTGTAATCACCTTTGAAATAGTTGTCAATGTTGTCAAGTCTGGCAAGTGCATCATCAAGATTAGTCAAAGTCTTAACAACCTTATCACCAGTATTCTTATCTATATAAGAATAAGATGGATTAGGAATGTTAAGATATGCCTTGATGAAGTTAGTCAATTCTTCTTCACCAATATAGGCAAGTCTATAATCTTTGTCAAGATTTGCAGGACCACTTGCATACTGAGGAATTGCATGAATTTTAGCCTCTTCAATTGTAGGCCATGCAGTCTGACCATACTTGTCAATCACTTGAACCTTGGTAGCATCTCTGTTATACCTGATTGCTTTCTTAATGAAGAAAGCAATTGACTTTCTCATCTCAATGCCATTGCATTTTGCAGGATCAGATACTACAAGGAAGTCAATTCTTACCTGAGGAACTTTAACCTTGTTACCATTAGGTCCTACTTCAGATTCACTGATATAGGTTGGTTCCTCTTCTACATCAAAGTTGTAGAAATCACTCAGCAATGCCTTGTTAGGATTTACTGCTGTAACAAATACAGGTGCAACACCTATATACAGCTTTCTTACATGTTCTTTAGACTCTGAACCACTGGCAAATGCCATAAATACTTTTGCATTATTCTTCTTCATATTCTTCAAATGTTTTTATGCTTCAAAAGGTAGGGGACTTGACTCATCTAACTTCAATCCAAAAGGATTAACAGGAGCTTCTTCAGCTCTCAGTACATTGTCTTGTGCCTGCAAATCTCCACACACTGTTTCCTCTACAGGAGCTTCAGCAGGACTCTCTACAGATTGACTCATAGCAAGTTCCATTTCACCATTGAGTACTTGTTCTGATGTAAATCCACCAGTTACTTCAATGATTGGCTGCTCAAACAAATCAATACTTCTGTTTACAGATTCAAGTTCTGCATCAATTTTAGCCTTTTGTGCTTCTAACTTAGCCTTCTTAGCTCTGAATGTTTTCACATTAGCCGCAGTTCTTTTAACTGTTGCTAATTCTGTTCTACTTAATTCTTTCATGTTTCTTTTAATTAATATATTAGTAAAATTGGGTTATTTTCTCTATTAATGGAATTCTGTGATGCATATAACGTATTAATAGTATGCTCTTTCTTCAACATTTCTAGTGTATCAAGAAATATTTCATTTAGTAACACTCTATTTATACTAATGATCTGAACAAATTGAATGGATAGTTGAGGAGATTTACCATGCTCAACACAATAGTTAAGTATAACATCTTTCTTTGTAATATCATTATAAAAGCCAGGACTATTCTGTATATCCCTTAATAACTTAACTACTTGTTCTCTATCCATTATTCTCTGTTATAATGCTTATTAATTAACTTCTTTACATACCCTAAATCATTAGGAATATATAATGGACACTCATCCAATGCACCAATAGAATCCTTTGCAGGATATTCACCATCAAAGTCAATCACAAACTGTTTAATTGCTTTCTTGTTTTGATCATCCCAACCTGCCTTACCATAAAGAATAATATCAAACTTACCTTCTGGTGTAATGTAACCATCCACCATATTACCAGTAGTCTTGAACTTATAAGAAATGGAATCACCATTCTTATCTTTATACTCTTCATAATGAGCCATAGCAAACAAGTCTTTCTCTCTGGTTGGAATAGCTTCAAATGCATTGAAGATAAGTCCCATACCATAACCAATTTGCTTTGGTGTATCCCAGCCACCTTTCATGGCATTCGCCATATAATAATCTTGAGATAAGTAATTGAAATCATCAATTACAATATTCTTGAATGGTGATTGAGCTAACATCTCAATAGCTTTTGCAACTGTCTTGAATTTCTCAAGACCTGAGATATTACCAACTTGAATTCTGTTACCATTGCCAATAACATTCTTTAAGCTATCTGCACTAGTAACTCCATCAATTAACTTATAATCCAAGTTAGCAAGTTCTCTGTTTGCACATTGAATGAGAAATGTCTCTGCTGGGTTTAACCCTTCAATACCAAACTTCTTTCTACCACATAATGCAGTAGTTTTACCAAATCCACTTTTCGCAAGAATTAGAATTTTAGCCATTTAACTTCTCCTTTATTTTTCTTTTAAACTGTGCAAAGATAGATAATCTTTTCCATCTATGCAAATACTTTCTTCTTGAAGACATAAAGAACACCTTTGAACTTTGTGGTACTCCTCTAATATATTTCAGATAACTATATACCCTTGCAAGACCTTCTGTATCTTTAGGCAAAGGAAGTTCCTGAAAATCACATACAGCACCATCAAAGAACAAAGGACATAAACCACCCATTTCACCATCTCTATTAACAAGAACCTCAAGGAATCTAATATTATCTCTAAACTTTGTTATGTCATATTCTTTATACTCATTGAGTTCAAACTTGAATGGACTGAACAAACCTAGAAGTATATTACAATCTCTTGCAATATATTTACTATCACCTAATCCTTGTGCTGATGGTCTAATCTTCCCACTAACAAAGTTATCATTACTCTCATTCTCAAAGGATTGTTGCTGAATAATTACAGGACTCATACCATAGTTATTTCTAAGATACTTTGCCAGATATTCAGATAACTTATCCATTGATTGTTTAAGATTCATTCCTCTTTCAGTGTCAATTAAACCAATATGATCTATAAATGGAATAATATACTCACCTGGGTCATTAGGAACATAATAATCAAAGGAATCTGTTTCATTAAGTTCTCCTAACTCACCTCTATAAACAGCTTTCTTTGTATGTATAACCCCTCTTTCTTCTGCATATCTCTTACATTCTTTATAGATGCCAGTGGGATTAGCAGTAGAGCTAAATATGACATTCTCCTCAAAGAACTTAAATATATCTTTATATTCCTGAGTCTGCAATAGATCAAGTACTTCCTGAGACAAAGGCTTATCATTCTTTGAACTTCTTAAGTCTCTTGGAGACACTCTTATCTTACCTTTAGATAGATAATACAGAATATGACTCATAAATCTCTGCATTACTCTTTCAGGAGTTTCTTCAAGTGCAAAGTACAATATCTTCACTCTTACTTTATCCCTATTATGGTAAGCATATATAAGAGGAGTGTACATAAAGACATGTGAAGCAAATTGAGATTTACCACCTTTTGTAACAGAAGTCACACAATAGTAAGTTGCTTTTTCTATTCCTATAAAATCATCATTGAATCTAGTGAATGGTGAAGGTATGCTATTAATACCACCTTCAAGTAGATTATTTCTTCTTTCTTCAAGACCTTTTAATACTCTTTCATATAATTCCATACTATTTTAATTTTGCTGTCCAATCAGAATCTGCCATATCACTGGTTTCATTCTCTATATAAGTAGCTAAATCTGATACCTCACTAACATAGCCTACACCATCAGAGTCTACCTTTCTTTCATCTTTCCAAATGAAATACTTTAATACTCTCATATAAGCATAGTTACCATTAAAGGATTTAACATACTTATCAGTTGCTTCAAGAATCTGTTTATCAGTGAATTTATTTCCATACAGCTTGAAGAACTTCTTTAATCTTAGTGTAACATCTTTCTTGTTACCTCTAAAATACTGAGAAGTACCTTGCTTCTTTTGCTGTGGAAACAATGCCATCATTTTAAGAGCTAAGTCTTCAATCCTATCTTGTGGCTGTCTGTCTTTATCAGAATCTAACAATACACTAGACACTCTCTCATCATAGCCAATAGTTACAAGATACTTATTAAACATATCCTTAACTAATGCCTTCTTATCTTCAAGATTAGCAAATAAAGTAGGCACATCAGCTCCTGTCTTCACAAGAGCTATTGCCAACACTTCACTCATAGTCAGATTATATTTAGCACAAACATCTTCATCAATTGTAATTGTCATACCTTAATCTGATTTAAACTTTCAACTACTGTTACAAGCTCTGGATTGTAATCCTCAAGCATTTTCTCAATTATCTCTTCTTCTCTTGTATTGTTGTAGTAAGGTATAATTAACACAGGGTTAGGATGTCTTAGTAACCTTCCTAACTTCTGCTTAATCATAGTATCACTACTATTCAAGGAAGCATAGATACCAACCTGACAATCAATAAGATTCATACCCTCATTAAGCATATTACATGATGTTATATGATTAATTTTCTTTTGATTGAACTTCTCAAGAATTTCAATAGAGTCTTTATTCTTACTATTGATACAGTTCTTACCTAGTATCTCTGTTTGTTCAATAGAGTTACAAAAGGTAAGACTTCTGTGGTTCTTAAGTAACACTTGAAGGTTTTGTACAATGGGATTCTTAAATGTACCTAGCATTTTTAACCTTAAACCTGCTAGATATAGCCATTTATTTTTAATGACATCATTCTTACTCCTCATATACATTCTCTTCCAGTATTCAATCTTTGAGCCAATCTCATAGATATATTCTGCTTGAGTACATAGTACAGTTACAGATGTGTAGGATTTATTCTTAAGATATTTCCATCTGTCTCCATAATCACAAGTAACCTTCTTTCCTTTAGATGAATTCTTTAATTCTAATGGATACTTCCTATTAGTGTTATCCAACTTATAAGGTATAAGATACACTCTTGGATCAGGTAAAATACCTTCATCTATAGCCTTCTTAGCTGTTACTTGATAACAATACAATCCTTTGAAGTGACACTTTAGTTCATCCTTGAATTTACCAACAGTAGCTGACAGCAACACACACCACTTGAATTTCATAGTATCTATGTGTCCTAAAGACATCTCAGTAAAATGATGGCACTCATCTGCTATTAACATATCAAATGATTTATCTTTGTGCTTCTTTATTCCTACATAGGTACTAAATGTTACATACTTCAAGTATCCATCAAGCTTCCACTTAGTGAATTCTTCTTTCCAATTATCTATTAAGACAAGTCTTGGAACTAAGATAAGAATACTCTTAGGTTTTCTCTTATTCATTAAGTCTAAAGCTTGTTTAGTCTTACCAAATGAAGTAGGAAGTTCAAGGAGTATGTTACTTGAATCTATAGACTGTATATCTTTTGATACTATATCTCTATTCATATCTACGGAGGTAATTTACTTACAATTGATTTAACTTTACTAATGTACTCAATATCTTCTGCATATTTAATTCTAAGTAAGAAATGATAATAGTCTTCACCATCTTTCTGCTTATACTCTATCATATTCTTATATGCTATGATGCAATTAATCCAATGGTCAAAGTTATAATACTGTTGAGCTTTACTATTATACAACCCAAAGATGTTATTCTTCTCTTTGCATAGCCTTGATTTATAATTAGCACTCTCAAGTTTAGCTTGTGCCAATACTATCAAAGGTTCCTTAATTTCATAATAGACAAGGGCTTTTAGCAATATACTATCATTCAATTCTTCATTGAGAAACTCTGGTTGTTCTAACTTAACATAATGTGCAGGAGGCTTCTTCTCTGTATTGAATATATGAAAGACCAACCCTGTAAGTGCTGCCACCCATATAACAATAAACACAATAATAAAATCTCTTAGTTTCATGATTAGATAACTTTAATGATTCTTACATTATCAGGTAATTTCATGTATTCATCCCAATCTGCATATGAATTAGTGAAGTACACTTCATCATAGTTCTCACTGAGAGTAGTGATACCTTTGGGGTTAACCATGTGAGTTACATAGATAGCTAACTTCCTATCAGGATTAACTTCTCTAATCTTGTTAGCAATCCCTACAAAGGTTCCACCTGCATCACATAGATCATCCATAACTACAAGAGGAAAGTCTTTAAAATCTTCATCTTGAAGTAATTCAGGATTCTCTATATGAAATCCTTCTAATTTACCTGTGTCTGGATTACAAGTTTTACTACACATAAGAACTTCACCCAAGGTTTGATACCTATTAACTGCACCTGAATCTGGATATACTGGAATGTAACCAGTGAAGTTAGGTATTCTTGGCTCTAAAGAACCCCAAAACTCCTTAATAAGAGCTTCTGTTTTGTGTGAATGAGGCTCAAGCACATTTACAGACTCTGGATTCATACTATTAATGAGATTAGACACTACCTTCAATGAATAGGCTTCATTAAAGCTAATAACTCTATCCATTCTCATAGACATAAGGTAATATATGTGCAAAGCAAATGTAACCTCATGCCTATTCAGTATATCTCCTATCTGTAGTAGAATAAATAAGTCTTTTGGACTTGTAATTCTACATACCACAATAACCTTATCTTTTCTATCAATACCCTCAAGTTTGATATGAGGCTCACCATCAGGGAATATGATAATCTCAAACTTAATATCACTTTTCTCTGGTCTAACTAGATTTAATATCTGCATCTTATTTATTTTATGGTTTATATTTCTCTTTTTTGTATGCTTCAATATCTGAGATTTTAACTACATAATAGTAGTAATCGTTTATACTCCAATTCTTATAAGTAGAGGATTTCCATACAGTAACTGCATACTGAGAACCATACCCAACTACACTCATATTAAAATAGTTTTATGTAGGTTCTACTACAGTTACCTAACCAATCATACTTATTAAACCAGAAGAATAAATGATACTTATCCCTAGATTGAATTAAATCAAATCTAGGTTTATATCTAATTATTCTACTGGTTATATAAGCTATTAGTGATACAATAACTAATATTTTAAGATACATCATATAGGTTTATTATTATCTTTCTCTCTTGCTTTGTTACATAGTACATAATTGAATCTCTGAAGGGGTTCATATATAATTGAGAATTTTTCTACTTTTTTATCACTTAGATAGTTATCAACACATAGCATATCTAATACAGGTAGAGTAACATTAGAATCAATATCCTTTAAGATAGCCTTTATAGTGTTGCCAGTATCCATAAAATCATCTATAACTACAGAGAAAGGTCTACTACTAGGTGCAAGAAATTCTATACCTGACATATTATAGTCATGTGAACTTTCTTCACACTTTCTTGATACTATAATATTAACATCATGATGTTTCTTCTTTAAGATATACCCGACAGCTCCAGCTAATATAGTGCCAGAAGTGCCTCTACATATTAATGCAATGTGTTTATCTTTTCCTGCTATAGTGTGAATAGTATGAGCTACTTCAACTATATAGTCTCTATTTTTGTTAAATGAGGCTCCTACAGGATATCTACAATTAATATCTTCTTTGAAATGGATTAACTGCATATTATTACCCTCCCCTCATTTACTTGAACAAGGAATCTCTCTCTCTCTAAGCTAATACTAATATTTCTTTTCTCCATAATCTCTTAAATTTAATGAGTTAAAAGAAAAAGAGCCTACTTTCACAAGCAAGCTCTTTAAAACACAAAACGAAAAACAAAACTTAATCTTCAAATACTTGATAGGTAAATGAAGTACCACCAAGTCCTTCGGCAATCCTCTTCAAGTGAGCTTCAAGTCTCATCTTATCATTTATGCCAGCCCAAGTTCCTGCTTTACACCAATAAGGGCATAATTCCTTATCAATCATGGCATCATAAGCATCTTTGCTGATATTCAATGATTGACTTGCAGGAGCACATTTTCTGGTTTGAACAGTAAGAACTTCTCTGTCTTCACCTTTAGGACCAGATACTTCTACTTTAAACTCATCAAAACTGTTTGGTGTGTTTTCAGCCGCCTGCTGACTTAACATTACACTGCCTGGCAGTTTAATGGAAAGATTTACTTTAACTGTATTATTCATGTTACTTATTGATACTAAAATCAATCTCAATTGGTTCCAATACTATTGGTTCAATAGTTAACTCTTCTTGAGTTATCTCTATTGCTTTATCATCCCACATATCAGCTATACCAGATTTCTGGGATGCAGTCTCTTCTATATTCATATTTTATTGTCAAAATCAGGATGTTTATTCATTAAATACTTACTTACAACTAATACTACTAAATGCTGCACTCCTATAGCTGCAATTACTCCTATCATTACATTCTGCGATGCAGGCATTTCTTCCCGTGATGCAGGCAATTCTTCCCATGATGATATATATAACATACATAGAATAATTGTTATGGTTGTAGTATTGCAGTATATACAATAACCTAATGGATATGCTAACCAAGCCTTGAACCTATCAATCTTTCTAGGCTTTATGTTAATACACTCATTGCACCATAGGTCATCTTTAATCTCAGCCCAAGGTTTCAACCATCTGTAGTAGATGAAGTTGAACATCTGATTCTCTCCTTTAAGGCAATTCCTATAGAATAGCCCTATTAATCCTCCCACTAATCCTAGAAGGATAAACTCGAATAATAATGTAATCATCGGTTATACACTTTAAGTTCTTTACCACTACATGAGGCAAATAATATAAATACTTTACTTCCTTTTCTTCTTAGTACTTTCATTACTGTAATGCATTAAGTATGTTACTGTGTAGGTCTTCAAAGTTAAATTTACTAATTGGAACTACATATAGGATAACTTTGATAGTATCTACCATCTTTACAAAAGGTAGAGATTGATACCAAATATGCTATATATTATAAGCAACTGTATAGCACATATTAGTATAGGTACAATAATCATCTTGCCTAAGTCTGGTATAACTAACCACCAACTCTTGACATTCCACCAGTATCTAACTAATGTATTCTTCATAAATAGCACCATTAGGTTTCATTCCTTCACAATTCTTTTTGACTTTATTTATATACTCAATTGCTTCTTCCTTTGTACAACATACTGCAATAAGGTAGTTATTGAAGTAAACTCTATACTTGAAAGATTCAAACTCACAATCTAGTATAACTGAGAACTTATTTTTAATAGTCTCATCCTTCTTACTTTTTACACTACTATCTTTCACTATGTAAAGTGCAATAGCACCAAGTGCACACATAAGGATTGTAATCCACACTATAATTATTACCATATTACTATTTTTTAATTAGTTTATTGTTCCTTCAAAGTACACTCTACAGGTATTGATGAACCTTTAATATATTGTTTAATCAAAGTACAATACCTTTTTAAGAGATATGGTGATATTTCTTTTTTCTTCCATATTATTTAATTATTTATTTGTAGATTAAAGAAAAATGTAACAGTCTATATTCACATACTGACTGTTACTGTCAAACATTTATCAAACAAGAATCAATTGCTTTATGAAGTTATTCAAATAACTCTATTTCTAATCTTTATCTGTTAATACTAACACAGGTTGATAACCTTGTTTATACAGAATAGTAGGTTCATACTCATCCATTAGTCTGTCTCTGTCTTCTAATGGTGCTTTTAATATGAGTATTACAGCAGACATAGTTTCCCAATCCATAGATATAACCTGATTATTCCATCCACAATCAGGATCAGTATATATTATCCAATACACATAACCTCTTTTTGATTCAGCTCCATGATACTCTACTACACTTGAAGGGTTAAAGGTAGCATAGTTCCATGTATCATCAGGTTCAGTGTATTTAACAATAGGCTCAAACTTCACACAACTACAAGCTACTGTTAATAACAGTATGCTTAGTATTATATTTTTCAAGTGTTTCATGACATTCTTTTATTAGTTTACCAATAGGTTTATTGATGGTTTTCTTGAGAAGAGAGTACTGTTTAGCACTCTCCTCACTCTTAAAATCCTGTAATGTCTTCATTATCTTAAAATCATGTAATGTCTTCATTATACTACTCTATTTAATCTAAACTCTTCAAGTTTCTTAATCAAACCTTCCTCAAATCTTTCAAGAGGTGAGAGAGTTTTAGGTGTAGGGGGAGTGCTAATCATAATGAATAATGCATTGTTGTTTACATGATTCTCTTCAAGCATAGCTCTATGAATTTTCTTTGATTGAGCATAATTACTTGATGAAGCAATACATGCTCTATTAATTCTCTTTCTCATATTATTCAAAGATTATGTTTAAAATTCTTCTCCATTTAGATTGGTTTATTGAAGTTGGGTTTTGCTTAGTAGCTTTAGCCCCATCTCTAATAACCTTTCTATTAGTATTTTGACTTTTACCACCTATCAAACTAAATAAGGCTTTACCTTTATTATTATGATTTGGTTTAGCTAATACTCGATAGTAATGAATAGATATACTGGTAGCCTTTCTATTCAATATTACACTACACTCTCTAAAACACTGAGATAAATTACTTGGGTTTTCTTTAACTTTACTAAGAATTACTAAATCTTCCTCCTTAGTGTATCTACTTTGATTTGACATAAATTGTTATTTGTTAATTGCTATATTACAAAGAAATAGAGTAAGCGCATTATATTGTTATTTGTTAATTGTTATTACTCTATTAATAGAAGTTGAGAGAGGAGTCGAACCTCTATTACTAGTTATTTTCTCCATTTATAACTAGTGTTCTAACCATTAAACTACTCAACTTGCTTAACTTGCAATGAGATGGATACCAGAGAAAATAGATATCTTTCCTCTAATTATTGTAGTTGTATCTAACTAATCTAATATAACTTTACCACGGTCATATTGCCTGGATTTTTCCTATTTATACCTTTACTCTCTAATTAAGTTAACAGTACTCATTTTGGAATTCCCACTAAGTATTATTGATGTTTCAGTCCTGCTTACTAATCTCAACATAGTCCTCTATTCTTTATGACATCTGCTTAATTAAATTTCATACGGCTTATATTAAAAGATAGATTATAACTACTGTCTGTCTCATGTGCTATCATATTATATTACATTTGTTCTTTATGTTTCTGATAGATTTAGCCCTCTATCTAATGTTATCAACTACTATTATTCATTGATTAACTAGGCATAATTGTTCATTGGATTTTACACTATGTATCATTGTAGAAACCTCAGTTTAGTAGATTTATTCCTAAGGTTTCAGGGTTTAAAGTTAAACTAAGTTAGCTATAAAGTGACTAAATTAGCTATAAAGTGACTAAATTCTTGTTGAATTAGTCATGTTTTCAATCTTTTGATGCCACAATACAGGCAATTGTTATGGCAAATAGGGCTGTTATAGTCTAAAATATGTCACTTGTTAATGATGGTTCTAGTAAATTCATACAGTAGGTATAATTATGCATTAAACTTTTACTCTTATAATGTCCTTTTTTCCATCTTTTTCAAGGGTGATTAAATGAGCCTTGTTTAAGTCCACTAAATCACCTACTGCTAATGTAGAGTCATTACTCAATGGAATATAAGCCTGTCCTCCTGCCTTCATAAAGAAGCACACACTATTACCATACTGTGAAGCAACTACTTCAGCCTTATTAACTGCTGCAATTTCTTCTGTTTCAAACCTTCTAGATGCTTTCAAGTTCCACTTTCCAGCATACACTTGTAACTTACCAAAAATGTTCATAATGTAGAATGTTAAATGTTAAATATTATTGATATGTTATAACACCAACTCATGTTAAGTGTCAGGATCTAAGGAGGAGTAATGAGCTATGCTCTTAAGATGTAAGATTATACTAACACTAGAAGAGTATTAGTAAAGGGATAATTATAACACACTGCTCTTATTTTTTACTCTAGTCAGTTAAAGGG
>OGPU01000213.1_pt1 | contig 76180 bp, 30 predicted proteins | sample 1552991 | NCBI WGS metagenome assembly OGPU01 (sample SAMEA2580296, study PRJEB22360) | human gut metagenome | biome: human gut; feature: human-associated habitat; material: faeces | place: Denmark | collected 2008/2010 | reverse complement strand
TTCTGATGGCGCGGGGGTGGGCTGCCGCTATCGCCCGCCGAGCCTCTTCCTGCGCCGCAAACGCATTATCAATGGCGCTGGACGCCCCTCAACGTCGCCAGCATTGACCATCCGCTTACCTTTAGCTTCAGCGCCGGTACGCTTGCGCGCAGCGACGAGCTGGCGCAATACGGCATCATTCACGATCCGCACGCCTCTTCACGACTGATGATTGTTGAGGAGAGCGAGGATACGCTGGCCTTAGCGGAGAAAGTGATAGCAGCGCTCACCGCCAGCGCAGCCGGATTGATTGTGGTTACTCGCCGCGCGTGGCGAGTCGAGGAAAATGAAGCACTCTCTGCATCCCATCACGCGCTATGGGCCTTGCTTCGCGTCGCGGCCAACGAACAGCCGGAACGGTTGCTTGCCGCCATCGATCTCGCCGAAAACACCCCGTGGGAAACGCTGCATCAAGGGTTGAGCGCAGTCTCACTATCACAGCGCTGGCTCGCCGCACGGGGTGACACCCTTTGGCTTCCTTCACTGTCGCCCAATACGGGATGCGCCGCTGAATTACCGGCAAACGTGTTTACCGGCGATAGCCGCTGGCATCTGGTGACCGGAGCGTTTGGCGGATTAGGCCGCCTTGCCGTGAACTGGCTCAGAGAAAAAGGGGCGCGACGCATCGCCCTGCTAGCGCCGCGCGTGGATGAGTCATGGCTACGCGACGTGGAGGGCGGGCAGACGCGCGTCTGCCGTTGTGATGTGGGCGATGCCGGGCAACTGGCCACGGTTCTTGACGATCTGGCGGCCAACGGCGGCATTGCCGGAGCGATTCATGCCGCTGGCGTATTGGCTGACGCGCCCTTGCAGGAGCTTGATGACCACCAGCTGGCTGCCGTTTTCGCGGTAAAAGCGCAGGCGGCAAGCCAGCTGTTGCAAACCCTGCGCAACCACGACGGACGCTATCTTATTCTCTACTCTTCCGCTGCCGCCACCCTCGGCGCGCCGGGTCAGAGCGCCCATGCGCTGGCCTGCGGCTACCTGGACGGGCTGGCCCAGCAGTTTTCCACCCTTGATGCGCCGAAAACGCTCTCTGTCGCCTGGGGCGCATGGGGAGAAAGCGGTCGGGCGGCCACGCCGGAAATGCTGGCGACGCTCGCCAGCCGAGGTATGGGCGCGTTAAGCGATGCCGAAGGCTGCTGGCACCTGGAACAGGCGGTGATGCGCGGTGCCCCGTGGCGACTGGCGATGCGCGTTTTTACCGACAAAATGCCCCCGTTACAACAGGCTCTGTTTAACATCAGCGCCACAGAAAAAGCCGCAACGCCGGTCATTCCTCCTGCTGATGACAACGCCTTTAACGGCAGCCTGAGCGATGAAACAGCGGTGATGGCATGGCTGAAAAAGCGGATTGCGGTTCAGCTAAGGCTGAGCGATCCGGCGTCACTGCATCCAAACCAGGATCTGTTGCAACTCGGCATGGACTCGCTGCTCTTCCTTGAACTCAGTAGCGATATTCAGCACTACCTGGGCGTACGCATCAATGCGGAACGGGCGTGGCAGGATCTGTCTCCTCATGGACTCACGCAGCTTATCTGTTCTAAGCCAGAGGCGACGCCTGCCGCTTCGCAGCCGGAAGTGTTGCGGCACGACGCCGACGAGCGTTATGCGCCCTTCCCTTTGACGCCCATTCAGCACGCCTACTGGCTGGGGCGAACCCACCTCATTGGCTATGGCGGCGTCGCCTGTCACGTCCTGTTTGAGTGGGATAAACGCCACGATGAGTTCGATCTCGCCATACTGGAGAAAGCATGGAACCAGCTCATCGCACGCCACGATATGTTGCGTATGGTGGTTGATGCCGACGGGCAGCAGCGAATCCTGGCGACAACGCCGGAGTATCACATCCCGCGTGACGATCTGCGCGCGCTTTCCCCGGAAGAACAGCGCATCGCGCTGGAAAAACGGCGGCATGAACTGAGCTATCGCGTTTTGCCTGCCGACCAGTGGCCTCTTTTTGAGCTGGTGGTCAGCGAAATCGACGATTGCCATTACCGTCTGCATATGAACCTCGACCTTTTGCAGTTTGATGTGCAGAGTTTTAAAGTCATGATGGACGACCTGGCGCAGGTCTGGCGCGGTGAAACGCTGGCGCCGCTCGCTATTACCTTCCGTGATTATGTGATGGCTGAACAGGCGCGCCGACAGACATCGGCATGGCACGATGCCTGGGATTACTGGCAGGAAAAACTGCCGCAACTGCCCTTAGCGCCAGAGCTGCCGGTGGTTGAGACGCCCCCGGAAACGCCACACTTCACCACCTTCAAATCGACGATCGGCAAGACAGAATGGCAGGCCGTGAAACAGCGCTGGCAGCAGCAAGGCGTCACACCGTCTGCCGCGCTGCTCACGCTGTTTGCCGCCACCCTTGAGCGCTGGAGCCGTACCACAACATTTACGCTGAACCTGACGTTCTTCAATCGCCAGCCGATCCATCCGCAAATCAACCAGTTGATTGGTGATTTTACCTCCGTCACGCTGGTTGATTTTAACTTCTCAGCGCCGGTGACGTTGCAAGAGCAGATGCAACAGACCCAACAGCGCCTCTGGCAAAACATGGCGCACAGTGAAATGAACGGTGTTGAGGTGATCCGTGAGCTGGGCCGCCTGCGCGGATCACAACGTCAACCGCTGATGCCGGTAGTGTTTACCAGTATGCTGGGGATGACGCTGGAAGGCATGACTATCGATCAGGCGATGAGCCATCTGTTCGGCGAACCCTGCTATGTATTCACGCAAACGCCGCAGGTCTGGCTGGATCATCAGGTCATGGAGAGCGACGGCGAGTTGATGTTTAGCTGGTACTGCATGGACAACGTGCTGGAACCCGGCGCTGCCGAGGCGATGTTTAATGACTATTGCGCCATCCTGCAAGCCGTCATCGCCGCCCCTGAAAGCCTGAAGACTCTCGCCAGCGGCATCGCCGGGCACATTCCCCGCCGACGCTGGCCGCTGAACGCGCAGGCGGACTACGACCTGCGGGATATTGAGCAGGCGACGCTCGAATACCCCGGCATCCGGCAGGCCAGAGCGGAAATAACCGAACAGGGCGCGTTGACGCTGGATATCGTGATGGCCGACGATCCGTCGCCATCAGCGGCGATGCCTGATGAGCACGAACTTACCCAACTGGCGCTGCCGTTGCCTGAGCAGGCGCAGCTTGATGAGCTGGAGGCGACCTGGCGCTGGCTGGAGGCGCGTGCGCTACAGGGGATCGCGGCTACGCTAAATCGTCACGGCCTGTTTACCACGCCGGAGATCGCCCATCGCTTTAGCGCAATAGTACAGGCGCTGTCCGCGCAAGCGTCTCACCAGCGTCTGCTGCGCCAGTGGCTACAGTGTCTGACGGAAAGAGAGTGGTTAATCCGCGAAGGTGAAAGCTGGCGCTGCCGCATTCCGCTCAGCGAGATTCCTGAGCCTCAGGAAGCGTGCCCGCAAAGCCAATGGAGCCAGGCGCTGGCGCAGTATCTGGAAACCTGCATCGCCCGGCACGACGCCCTCTTCTCCGGGCAGTGTTCTCCGCTGGAATTGCTGTTCAACGAGCAGCATCGCGTTACCGACGCGCTGTATCGCGACAACCCCGCCAGCGCCTGTCTGAATCGCTATACCGCGCAGATTGCCGCCTTGTGCAGCGCAGAACGGATTCTGGAGGTTGGCGCCGGAACCGCAGCCACTACCGCGCCGGTGCTGAAGGCCACGCGGAACACGCGGCAGTCGTACCACTTCACGGACGTCTCCGCGCAGTTCCTCAATGACGCCAGAGCCCGTTTCCATGATGAATCGCAGGTGTCTTATGCCTTGTTCGACATCAACCAGCCGCTGGATTTCACCGCCCACCCGGAGGCGGGTTACGACCTGATCGTTGCCGTCAATGTGCTCCACGACGCCAGCCATGTCGTCCAGACGTTGCGCAGATTAAAACTGTTGCTGAAAGCCGGCGGACGTTTGCTGATCGTTGAAGCGACGGAGCGAAACAGCGTATTCCAGCTGGCGAGCGTGGGCTTTATTGAGGGATTAAGCGGATACCGCGATTTCCGCCGCCGGGATGAGAAACCGATGCTCACCCGCTCCGCATGGCAGGAGGTTCTCGTTCAGGCCGGGTTTGCAAACGAGCTGGCGTGGCCCGCGCAGGAATCGTCGCCGCTGCGCCAGCATCTGCTGGTAGCGCGTTCGCCTGGCGTAAATCGCCCGGATAAAAAAGCCGTGAGCCGCTATTTACAGCAGCGCTTTGGCACCGGTCTGCCCATTTTACAGATCCGGCAAAGAGAAGCGTTATTTACGCCGCTGCATGCCCCGTCTGATGCGCCGACTGAGCCAGCCAAACCCACGCCAGTTGCCGGGGGGAATCCGGCGCTGGAAAAACAGGTGGCTGAACTCTGGCAATCGCTGCTGTCTCGCCCCGTGGCAAGGCATCACGACTTTTTCGAACTGGGCGGCGACAGCCTGATGGCGACAAGGATGGTCGCGCAGCTAAACCGGAGAGGGATTGCCAGGGCTAACCTTCAGGATCTGTTCAGCCATTCGACGCTGAGCGACTTCTGCGCCCATCTACAGGCGGCTACGTCAGGAGAGGACAACCCGATACCCCTTTGCCAGGGCGACGGTGAGGAAACCCTGTTTGTCTTCCACGCTTCAGACGGCGATATCAGCGCCTGGCTGCCGCTCGCTAGCGCGTTGAACAGGCGCGTTTTCGGCCTGCAAGCAAAATCGCCGCAGCGCTTTGCCACGCTCGACCAGATGATCGATGAGTATGTCGGGTGCATCCGTCGTCAGCAGCCTCACGGCCCTTATGTGCTGGCGGGTTGGTCGTATGGCGCGTTTCTTGCGGCGGGCGCCGCACAGCGCCTGTACGCCAAAGGCGAGCAGGTTCGGATGGTGTTAATCGATCCCGTGTGCCGACAGGATTTCTGTTGCGAAAACCGGGCGGCCCTGCTGCGCCTGTTAGCCGAAGGACAAACGCCTCTGGCACTGCCCGAACATTTCGACCAGCAGACGCCCGACAGCCAGCTTGCCGACTTTATCAGCCTCGCTAAAACGGCCGGTATGGTGTCGCAAAACCTGACGCTGCAAGCGGCAGAAACGTGGCTCGACAACATCGCGCATCTGCTGCGTTTACTGACTGAGCATACGCCGGGCGAAAGCGTTCCGGTCCCCTGTCTCATGGTGTATGCCGCCGGGAGACCCGCGCGCTGGACGCCAGCAGAAACCGAGTGGCAGGGCTGGATAAACAACGCCGACGACGCTGTGATTGAAGCCAGCCACTGGCAAATCATGATGGAAGCCCCCCACGTTCAGGCTTGTGCGCAACACATTACGCGCTGGCTTTGCGCAACCTCAACGCAACCGGAGAACACGTTATGATGCCGTCCGCCTCCCCAAAACAACGCGTACTGATTGTGGGCGCCAAATTTGGCGAAATGTACCTGAATGCCTTTATGCAGCCCCCGGAGGGGCTGGAACTGGTCGGCCTGCTGGCGCAGGGAAGCGCCCGTTCAAGAGAGCTGGCTCATGCGTTTGGCATTCCGCTGTATACCTCGCCGGAACAGATAACCAGGATGCCGGATATCGCCTGTATTGTCGTGCGTTCGACCGTCGCCGGAGGAACCGGTACGCAGCTTGCCAGACACTTTCTGACGCGCGGCGTACACGTCATTCAGGAGCATCCCCTCCACCCGGATGACATCAGTTCCTTACAAACGCTGGCGCAGGAACAGGGCTGCTGCTATTGGGTAAACACGTTTTATCCGCATACGCGCGCGGGACGCACATGGCTTCGCGATGCGCAGCAGCTGCGTCGCTGCCTGGCTAAGACGCCGCCGGTAGTCCACGCCACCACCAGCCGACAGTTGCTCTACTCCACTCTGGATTTGTTGTTGCTGGCTCTGGGCGTTGATGCCGCCGCCGTGGAGTGCGACGTGGTTGGCAGCTTTAGCGATTTTCACTGTCTGAGACTCTTCTGGCCGGAGGGAGAAGCCTGCCTGCTGCTTCAGCGCTATCTCGATCCTGACGATCCAGATATGCATAGCCTTATCATGCACCGCCTGCTGCTGGGCTGGCCGGAAGGTCATCTTTCGCTGGAGGCGAGCTACGGCCCCGTCATCTGGTCATCCAGCCTGTTTGTCGCAGACCATCAGGAGAACGCCCACAGCCTCTACCGCAGACCGGAGATCCTGCGCGATCTGCCGGGTCTGACGCGCAGCGCGGCGCCCCTGAGCTGGCGCGACTGCTGCGAAACCGCCGGGCCGGAGGGCGTCAGCTGGTTGCTACACCAGTTGCGCAGCCATCTGGCGGGCGAACATCCACCAGCGGCCTGCCAAAGCGTACATCAGATCGCGTTATCACGTTTATGGCAGCAGATTTTACGTAAGACCGGCAATGCGGAGATCAGACGCCTGACGCCGCCGCACCACGACCGGTTAGCCGGTTTCTACAACGATGATGATAAGGAGGCGCTGTGACGCAATCTGCAATGTGCATCCCGCTGTGGCCCGCCCGGAACGGCAATACTGCGCATCTGGTCATGTGCCCTTTCGCTGGCGGCAGCAGTAGCGCGTTTCGCCACTGGCAAGCTGAGCAACTGGCTGATTGCGCGCTTTCTCTGGTGACCTGGCCGGGGCGCGATCGCCTTCGCCATCTGGAACCGCTCAGAAGCATTACACAACTGGCGGCACTGCTGGCGAACGAGCTGGAAGCATCCGTATCGCCTGACACGCCGCTTTTACTCGCCGGGCACAGCATGGGGGCGCAGGTGGCGTTTGAAACCTGCCGACTTCTGGAGCAACGGGGGCTTGCGCCACAAGGACTGATTATTTCCGGGTGCCATGCCCCGCATCTGCATTCTGAACGCCAGCTCAGCCATCGCGATGATGCCGACTTTATCGCTGAGCTGATAGACATTGGCGGATGTTCTCCTGAACTGCGGGAAAACCAGGAATTAATGTCGCTGTTTCTTCCTCTTCTGCGCGCTGATTTTTACGCCACCGAGAGCTATCACTACGACTCGCCCGACGTCTGTCCGCCGCTGCGCACGCCTGCGCTGTTATTGTGCGGCAGCCACGATCGCGAAGCCTCCTGGCAGCAGGTCGATGCCTGGCGTCAGTGGCTGAGCCACGTTACAGGCCCGGTGGTGATTGACGGCGATCATTTCTATCCCATTCAACAAGCCCGGTCCTTTTTTACGCAGATTGTCCGCCATTTTCCCCACGCATTTTCTGCAATGACCGCGTGGCAAAAACAGCCCAGTACTTCAGAAAGGTGACGCATGAATTCTTCCTTTGAATCTCTGATTGAACAGTATCCCTTACCCATTGCCGAACAGTTGCGCCACTGGGCGGCCCGTTATGCCTCGCGAATTGCCGTCGTTGATGCAAAGGGGTCGTTAACCTACAGCGCGCTTGATGCACAAGTTGACGAACTTGCCGCAGGTCTGTCATCACTGGGTTTGCGTTCGGAGGAGCATGTAATTGTGCAGCTTCCCAACGACAACGCGTTTGTTACCCTGCTGTTCGCCTTGTTAAGACTGGGCGTTATCCCCGTGCTGGCGATGCCCTCGCAACGGGCGCTGGATATCGACGCGCTGATTGAGCTGGCGCAACCCGTCGCTTACGTTATTCACGGGGAAAACCACGCAGAGCTGGCCCGACAGATGGCGCACAAACACGCCTGCTTGCGTCATGTTCTGGTCGCTGGAGAGACCGTGAGCGACGATTTTACGCCGCTCTTCTCCCTTCACGGTGAGCGACAGGCATGGCCGCAGCCTGATGTTTCCGCCACCGCGTTGTTGTTGCTCTCAGGCGGCACAACCGGCACGCCCAAACTCATCCCGCGCCGACATGCCGACTATAGCTATAACTTCAGCGCTTCTGCTGAACTGTGCGGCATCAGCCAACAGAGCGTGTATCTCGCCGTCCTCCCGGTGGCGCATAACTTTCCGCTGGCCTGCCCCGGTATTCTGGGAACGCTTGCCTGCGGCGGAAAAGTGGTGCTGACCGACAGCGCCAGCTGTGATGAGGTGATGCCTTTAATCGCGCAGGAAAGAGTGACTCACGTCGCCCTGGTTCCGGCGCTGGCGCAATTATGGGTGCAGGCCAGGGAGTGGGAAGACAGCGACCTTTCGTCGCTGCGCGTCATTCAGGCAGGCGGCGCCCGGCTCGACCCGACGCTTGCTGAGCAGGTTATCGCCACCTTTGACTGTACCCTGCAACAGGTTTTCGGTATGGCGGAAGGCCTGCTCTGTTTTACCCGGCTGGACGATCCGCATGCCACCATTCTCCACAGCCAGGGGCGCCCGTTGTCCCCTCTGGATGAAATCCGCATCGTTGATCAAGACGAGAACGACGTCGCGCCGGGCGAAACCGGGCAATTGTTAACGCGCGGCCCTTATACCATTTCGGGCTATTACCGCGCCCCTGCCCACAATGCGCAGGCCTTTACCGCGCAAGGGTTTTACCGCACAGGCGACAATGTCAGGCTGGATGAGGTGGGGAACCTGCACGTTGAGGGACGCATAAAAGAGCAGATCAACCGCGCCGGAGAAAAAATAGCCGCGGCTGAAGTGGAATCGGCACTGCTGCGTTTAGCGGAAGTGCAAGATTGCGCGGTGGTCGCCGCGCCGGACACGCTGCTTGGCGAGCGGATTTGCGCGTTTATCATCGCGCAGCAGGTGCCAACTGACTATCAGCAGTTGCGTCAACAACTGACCCGTATGGGGCTCAGCGCGTGGAAAATTCCTGACCAAATCGAGTTTCTGGACCACTGGCCGCTCACCGCCGTCGGCAAGATAGACAAAAAACGCCTGACGGCTCTCGCCGTCGACCGTTATCGCCATTCTGCCCAATAAGCGCAAACCGACCCGAAACAGGTTGAAATAAACCCGTTTCGGGTAGCACCACTATTAGAAATAGTTATCATTTTCAATTCACCATTGTCGGTATTTTTGGCGTTTCGCCGTCTTACAGGGACTCACAACAATGAAAATGACACGGCTTTATCCTCTGGCCTTGGGGGGATTATTGCTCCCCGCCATTGCTAATGCCCAGACTTCACAGCAAGACGAAAGCACGCTGGTGGTTACCGCCAGTAAACAATCTTCCCGCTCGGCATCAGCCAACAACGTCTCATCTACTGTTGTCAGCGCGCCGGAATTAAGCGACGCCGGCGTCACCGCCAGCGACAAACTCCCCAGAGTCTTGCCCGGGCTCAATATTGAAAATAGCGGCAACATGCTTTTTTCGACGATCTCGCTACGCGGCGTCTCTTCAGCGCAGGACTTCTATAACCCCGCCGTCACCCTGTATGTCGATGGCGTCCCTCAGCTTTCCACCAACACCATCCAGGCGCTTACCGATGTGCAAAGCGTGGAGTTGCTGCGAGGCCCACAGGGAACGTTATATGGCAAAAGCGCTCAGGGCGGGATCATCAACATCGTCACCCAGCAGCCGGACAGCACGCCGCGCGGCTATATTGAAGGCGGCGTCAGTAGCCGCGACAGTTATCGAAGTAAGTTCAACCTGAGCGGCCCCATTCAGGATGGCCTGCTGTACGGCAGCGTCACCCTGTTACGCCAGGTTGATGACGGCGACATGATTAACCCCGCGACGGGAAGCGATGACTTAGGCGGCACCCGCGCCAGCATAGGGAATGTGAAACTGCGTCTGGCGCCGGACGATCAGCCCTGGGAAATGGGCTTTGCCGCCTCACGCGAATGTACCCGCGCCACCCAGGATGCCTATGTGGGATGGAATGATATTAAGGGCCGTAAGCTGTCGATCAGCGATGGTTCACCAGACCCGTACATGCGGCGCTGCACTGACAGCCAGACCCTGAGTGGGAAATACACCACCGATGACTGGGTTTTCAACCTGATCAGCGCCTGGCAGCAGCAGCATTATTCGCGCACCTTCCCTTCCGGTTCGTTAATCGTCAATATGCCTCAGCGCTGGAATCAGGATGTGCAGGAGCTGCGCGCCGCAACCCTGGGCGATGCGCGTACCGTTGATATGGTGTTTGGGCTGTACCGGCAGAACACCCGCGAGAAGTTAAATTCAGCCTACGACATGCCGACAATGCCTTATTTAAGCAGTACCGGCTATACCACCGCTGAAACGCTGGCCGCATACAGTGACCTGACCTGGCATTTAACCGATCGTTTTGATATCGGCGGCGGCGTGCGCTTCTCGCATGATAAATCCAGTACACAATATCACGGCAGCATGCTCGGCAACCCGTTTGGCGACCAGGGTAAGAGCAATGACGATCAGGTGCTCGGGCAGCTATCCGCAGGCTATATGCTGACCGATGACTGGAGAGTGTATACCCGTGTAGCCCAGGGATATAAACCTTCCGGGTACAACATCGTGCCTACTGCGGGTCTTGATGCCAAACCGTTCGTCGCCGAGAAATCCATCAACTATGAACTTGGCACCCGCTACGAAACCGCTGACGTCACGCTGCAAGCCGCGACGTTTTATACCCACACCAAAGACATGCAGCTTTACTCTGGCCCGGTCGGGATGCAGACATTAAGCAATGCGGGTAAAGCCGACGCCACCGGCGTTGAGCTTGAAGCGAAGTGGCGGTTTGCGCCAGGCTGGTCATGGGATATCAATGGCAACGTGATCCGTTCCGAATTCACCAATGACAGTGAGTTGTATCACGGTAACCGGGTGCCGTTCGTACCACGTTATGGCGCGGGAAGCAGCGTGAACGGCGTGATTGATACGCGCTATGGCGCACTGATGCCCCGACTGGCGGTTAATCTGGTCGGGCCGCATTATTTCGATGGCGACAACCAGTTGCGGCAAGGCACCTATGCCACCCTGGACAGCAGCCTGGGCTGGCAGGCGACTGAACGGATGAACATTTCCGTCTATGTCGATAACCTGTTCGACCGTCGTTACCGTACCTATGGCTACATGAACGGCAGCAGCGCCGTCGCGCAGGTCAATATGGGTCGCACCGTCGGTATCAATACGCGAATTGATTTCTTCTGATTATTGTAAAAGGGATACCGAAAAGGTATCCCTTTTACACCACTAGTTAAAACCAGTAACTCAGCAAAGTCGCAAAAAATATTAATCCATAGTGATTATTTAAACAATGAAATTGCGATTAGGATAAATAGATTTAACTTTCTCGTTCCTTTCTCTCCTTATACTAAAGAAATAATCATATCAAAATAAAAATTCACAACAGTGCAACATTAAAAAATACAACCAACAAACAATCCTATATACAAGGCACATCTCCAGAATATAAAAGCACAGACAAACAACCTAAAAAAAAACCATACATATAAATTATTTTATAGGTAAAATAGATTATATATTCTCATAGCTACCACAAACTATACTAGCCTGAACTATATTTATTCTGCTGCAATCAATGCATACATAACACAAATATCACTCAGGTACACTACTCAAACCACGCTGGGATTTTTCCTCAAGTTATAATCATCACCCCGAAAATCATTCGGCATTTACTCATTAAATAGTCACCCCATAGGCCTGTACATGTTTACTCAGAAATATACATCCTTTTCTCTGTCATAAACCCTCTGATTAATCATAGATAAATACTTGTGACACCAATCTTTTTCCTTAAAGGAACGAATTGTTGTGTAGAAGGAGATAATATTATGTCAAAAAAATATCAGCCTTTGCTTATAACTCATTATATGTCAACATGGGTCACTATAACGGAAGCAGTTGAGATCACTACCAAAGCCATAAAACAAAAAATTACTCCTAGCGATATTTATCGTCATGCCTTGAGTGGCAACATCCTACTATCGGTCTATTTCCAGTCTCCTGTGATACTTAAGAAGATACAAACTTTTAATGGAAAAATAAAATTCAGGCAGTTTGTGGGAGACCTACTTGATAAACTATGCATGCTTGACAGGGACGGTTTTATTTATGGTCAAAATTTAAGACTCTGTACAGAAGCCAGATATATTTGTCCTGTGCAACAAATTATAGATACCCCCCTGTTACGCAAACTCAACCAGTTTCGTACGTTTGTTCGTAATGTCCGCCCGGGTGATGAACTGGATGTCCCGGCACAAGTTAGTGAAAAAAATTTAACCCCGCCGCCGGGTAACAGCAGTGGCAACCTTGAGCAACAGATAGCCAGTACTTCACAGCTAATTGGATCTCTGCTCGCCGAAGATATGAACAGCGAGCAAGCGGCAAACATAGCACGTGGATGGGCCTCTTCTCAGGCTTCAGGGGTAATGACAGACTGGTTAAGCCGCTTCGGTACCGCAAGAATCACGCTGGGCGTGGATGAAGATTTCAGCCTGAAGAACTCCCGTGACGGCAACCCTCGAAAATGGCGATTCGATGCAACAAACAGTGAACTATGTGCCGAACGTCACGAATGCTGAAATCACGCTGGCAGCCTCGAAGGATCCGGTGATTGCCGACAATAACGATCTCACGACACTAACAGCACCGTCGCTGATACAGAGGGCAATGCGATAGCCAACACTGAGGTAACATTTACTCTACCGGAAGATGTGAAGGCGAACTTCACGCTGAGCGATGGCGACAAAGCGGTTACTGATGCCGATGGCAAAGCGAAAGTCACGCTGAAAGGTACAAAAGCAGGCGCTCATACCGTGACAGCATCGATGGTTGGCGGTAAGAGTGAGCAGTTGGTGGTGAACTTTACTGCGGATACGCTCACTGCGCAGGTTAATCTTAACGTTACCGAGGACAATTTCATCGCCAATAACATTGGAATGACCAGGCTACAGGCAACAGTGACTGATGGAAACGGCAACCCAGTAGAAGGTATAAAAGTTAATTTCCGCGGAACCTCCGTCACGCTAAGCAGCACCAGCGTTGAAACGGATGATCAGGTTTTCGCTGAAATTCTTGTGACAAGCACCGAGGTCGGACTAAAAACAGTTTCAGCCTCTCTGGCAGATAAACCTACTGAAGTCATCTCGCGATTACTGAATGCCAAGGTAGATGTTAATTCTGCGACGATTACCAGTCAGGAGATACCTGAAGGTCAGGTCATGGTCGCACAAGACATAGCAGTTAAAGCTCACGTTAACGACCAGTTTGGCAACCCGGTGACGCATCAACCCGCGACATTCAGTGCAGCGCCATCCTCGCAAATGATCATCAGCCAGAATACGGTCTCTACTAATACGCAGGGAGTAGCCGAGGTCACCATGACGCCTGAAAGAAACGGCTCGTATACTGTAAAAGCATCCCTAGCGAATGGAGCTTCACTTGAGAAACAACTGGAGGCTATTGATGAAAAACTGACACTCACGTCCAGTCCGCTTATCGGTGTCAATGCTCCTAAAGGCGCTACTCTGACGGCAACGCTAACCTCTGCAAATGGCACTCCAGTGGAGGGTCAGGTCATCAACTTTAGCGTAACGCTAGAAGGTGCGACGTTAAGTGGCGGAAAAGTGAGAACCAACTCTTCAGGTCAGGCTCCAGTCGTTCTGACCAGCAATAAAGTCGGTACATATACGGTGACTGCATCGTTCCATAACGGCGTCACAATACAGACACAGACAACCGTGAAGGTTACTGGCAACCCAAGCACCGCACATGTTGCTAGCTTTATCGCTGATCCGTCGACTATCGCCGCCACCAACAGTGATTTAAGTACCTTAAAGGCAACGGTTGAGGATGGCAGTGGTAACCTGATCGAAGGTCTCACTGTGTACTTCGCCTTAAAAAGCGGCTCCACCACATTAACGTCATTAACAGCGGTGACCGATCAAAACGGAATCGCGACAACAAGCGTGAAAGGTGAGATAACGGGGAGCGTCACTGTAAGCGCAGTCACAAGCGCAGGTGGAATGCAAACAGTAGATATATCGCTAGTGGCAGGCCCAGCAGACGCCTCGCAGTCCATCCTTAAGAACAACCAGTCATCACTGAAAGGGGACTTTACCGATAGTGCTGAGCTACATCTTGTTCTGCACGATATATCAGGCAATCCGATCAAAGTTTCTTAAGGGATAGAATTTGTGCAATCAGGTACAAACGTGCCCTATATGAAAATTAGCGCAATTGATTACAGTCAAAATATCAACGGTGATTACAAAGCTACTGTTACAGGAGGCGGAGAGGGTATCGCAACGCTGATCCCCGTATTGAATGGTGTTCATCAGGCGGGTCTGAGTACCACGATAGAATTCATTAGCGCGGAAACCAGACCAATGACGGGTACAGTGTCAGTGAATAGTGCAAACCTACCGACAGCTTCATTCCCTTCGCAGGGATTTACCGGGGCGTATTATCAGTTGAATAATGACAACTTTGCACCAGGAAAAACGGCGGCTGATTATTCGTTTTCAAGCTCGGCCTCCTGGGTAGGCGTTGATGCTACTGGTAAAGTGACATTCAAAAATGACGGTGATAGCAATACTGTAATAATCACAGCGCCCCCAAGATCCGGTGGTGCTATTTACCAAACAGTTCCTCCTGAATCGCGTTCGGTGTGACTATGATCATTTTCGGTGAGTATTGCTTTGATCCAAAGGCTGGTTTTCTGTGATGATTGACCAGCCTCAGAGTATTGATGACACCACCGTTCATAACAGATCGGCATTACTATGCATAAGTACTGCCTCAAATTCTCGCCAAAACACTTTTTAATGCCTTTGCGAATTCATCCAGACTTATATTGTCAATTTTTTGCCCAACGACGACTGACTCCGAAACATCGGCCATTGCGGGCCATCGCGTTTTGTAATCAGCATAAATTGCAACAACAGGGGTATTATAGGCACTTGCCATATGTAATATTGAGGTGTCAGGAGTTATTGCAATATAAGCATCTTTTATGATTGCTGCTGAACGTTTAATCGAGGGTGATAAGGATAAACGGTAGACATTATTATAACAATCCACTAATGCCCTGGCTTTATCTTCCCCTTTGGGTCCATAAACGATCACTATTGGAATATCTGTTTCACTTTGAATTTTTGCTATTAGATTTTCTGCAATCGATAATGAAAATGTACGTTCCTGCGAGCTACCGTCTAAATTGAGCGCAATGTAAGATCCTAACGATCGCATTTCCTCGCGTACCTCATCGAGTACATCATCGCTTAATGGCAATTCATATATTGACCTGACTGCCGGAAAACCCGCCTCACGCATCATAAATGCCCATGTCATGGGTACAGGAGTCCGGAGATTCTGATCCATCCGGGACGCGTTCTTACACAAAGGGGAATAGCACTTCATGGTTAAACCGACGACCTGGAAATTCGTTTTTGCTTTCAACTGACTGATAAATATCATCGTTTTCAGGTTCTTTTTACGCATCGCCTCTATACAAAGATCCGGCGTACCGTATTGCAGTGTTATGTTCTTCGCTAAATCTTTTATTTCTTTTAATGTTGCGTGATCCTGCATAGTCATTGTGACTAATGTTAATTTAGTCTGTTCAAGTTTGAGCGCATTAAAGACTTCTAAATTAATTGTCGACGTAACAATTAATAGATGCTTAATTTTATGCAATTCAAGCGCCCGAATAACAGGAAAGATGGCCATAGCATCGCCAATCTGATCGGGAATATGTATGACAACAAAGTCTGTTTTTTCAATATTAAAATTATAAGCTTTATAATCGTAGTAACTAAATGCAATACGTCTCAACAATGATACTAAAAACATAACTAACCTCGCCTCCCTACTGGTTATAATGCAATGCAGTCTATCAGAATCATCAGGGTGCAATTTTGTGCATATGCGGACTTTTATGTTTCATATCTCGAACCTGTGGGCCCTCTGCTTAATCCTTAAACAACACCAGCAACTCCTGCGCTTTCATCTTCCATCGAATTTTTCATGTTGCCGCTAATCAGCCATAAAATCATTTGCAGATGCGCTCTGTCGAGGTAGTCTCATAAGGTTCGTTTATAGATCGACGGCAATGTGAGTTACCTTTTCCATACTAATTATAAAAAGACAGTACAAACAGGATCATTATGGACTCCACGCTCATCTCCACTCGTCCCGATGAAGGGACGCTTTCGTTAAGTCGCGCCCGACGAGCTGCGTTAGGCAGTTTCGCTGGTGCCGTCGTCGACTGGTATGATTTTTTACTCTATGGCATTACCGCCGCACTGGTGTTTAATCGCGAGTTTTTCCCGCAAGTAAGCCCGGCGATGGGAACGCTCGCCGCATTTGCCACCTTTGGTGTCGGCTTCCTTTTCCGACCGCTCGGCGGTGTCATTTTCGGTCACTTTGGTGACCGGCTGGGACGTAAGCGCATGTTAATGCTGACCGTCTGGATGATGGGCATCGCGACAGCCTTGATTGGTATTCTTCCTTCATTCTCGACCATTGGGTGGTGGGCACCTATTTTGCTGGTGACACTGCGTGCCATTCAGGGATTTGCCGTCGGCGGCGAATGGGGAGGCGCAGCGTTGCTTTCCGTTGAAAGTGCGCCGAAAAATAAAAAAGCCTTTTACAGTAGCGGTGTACAAGTTGGCTACGGAGTAGGTTTACTGCTTTCAACCGGACTGGTTTCATTGATCAGTATGATGACGACTGACGAACAGTTTTTAAGCTGGGGCTGGCGCATTCCTTTCCTGTTTAGCATCGTACTGGTACTGGGAGCATTGTGGGTGCGCAATGGCATGGAGGAGTCCGCGGAATTTGAACAACAGCAACATAATCAAGCGGCCGCGAAAAAACGCATCCCGGTTATCGAAGCTCTGTTACGACATCCCGGTGCTTTCCTGAAGATTATTGCACTACGACTGTGCGAGTTGCTGACGATGTACATTGTTACTGCCTTTGCACTTAATTATTCAACCCAGAATATGGGGTTACCGCGCGAACTTTTCCTTAATATTGGTTTGCTGGTCGGTGGATTAAGCTGCCTGACAATTCCCTGTTTTGCCTGGCTTGCCGATCGTTTTGGTCGGCGCAGGGTTTATATCACAGGCGCGTTGATCGGAACGTTGAGCGCATTTCCTTTCTTTATGGCGCTTGAAGCACAATCTATTTTCTGGATAGTTTTCTTCTCCATAATGCTGGCAAACATTGCGCATGACATGGTGGTGTGTGTGCAACAACCGATGTTTACCGAAATGTTTGGTGCCAGTTATCGCTACAGTGGTGCTGGAGTCGGTTATCAGGTTGCCAGTGTGGTTGGCGGTGGATTTACGCCTTTTATTGCCGCTGCACTCATCACTTACTTTGCCGGGAACTGGCATAGCGTCGCTATTTATTTGCTGGCTGGATGCCTGATTTCCGCAATGACCGCTTTGTTGATGAAAGACAATCAACGCGCTTAATAGCCTGGCGAAGATCATCCGATCTTCGCCTTACACTTTTGTTTCACATTCCTGTGACATACTATCGGATGTGCGGTAATTGTATGGAACAGGAGACACACATGAATAATAAGGGCTCCGGTCTGACCCCAGCTCAGGCACTGGATAAACTCGACGCGCTGTATGAGCAATCTGTAGTTGCTTTACGCAACGCCATTGGCAAATATATTACAAGTGGCGAATTACCTGATGAAAACGCCCGCAAACAAGGTCTTTTTGTCTATCCATCACTGACCGTAACCTGGGACGGTAGCACAACTAATCCCCCCAAAACGCGCGCATTTGGTCGTTTTACTCACGCAGGCAGTTACACCACCACGATTACTCGCCCTACTCTCTTTCGTTCGTATCTCAATGAACAACTTACGTTGCTGTATCAGGATTATGGTGCGCATATCTCTGTGCAACCCTCGCAGCATGAAATCCCTTATCCTTATGTCATCGATGGCTCTGAATTAACACTTGATCGCTCAATGAGCGCTGGTTTAACTCGCTACTTCCCGACAACAGAACTGGCGCAAATCGGCGATGAAACTGCAGACGGCATTTATCATCCAACGGAATTCTCCCCGTTATCGCATTTTGATGCTCGCCGGGTTGATTTTTCCCTCGCACGGTTGCGCCATTATACCGGTACGCCAGTAGAACATTTTCAACCGTTCGTCTTGTTTACCAACTACACACGTTATGTGGATGAATTCGTTCGTTGGGGATGCAGCCAGATCCTCGATCCTGATAGTCCCTACATTGCCCTTTCTTGTGCTGGCGGGAACTGGATCACTGCCGAAACCGAAGCGCCAGAAGAAGCCATTTCCGACCTTGCATGGAAAAAACACCAGATGCCAGCATGGCATTTAATTACCGCTGATGGTCGGGGTATTACTCTGGTGAATATTGGCGTGGGACCGTCCAATGCTAAAACCATCTGCGATCATCTGGCAGTGCTACGCCCGGATGTCTGGTTGATGATTGGTCACTGTGGCGGATTACGTGAAAGCCAGGCCATTGGAGATTATGTCCTTGCACACGCTTATTTACGCGATGACCACGTTCTTGATGCGGTTCTGCCGCCCGATATTCCTATTCCGAGCATTGCTGAAGTGCAACGTGCGCTTTATGACGCTACCAAGTTAGTCAGCGGCAGGCCTGGTGAGGAAGTCAAACAGCGGCTGCGTACAGGTACTGTGGTAACCACAGATGACAGGAACTGGGAGTTACGTTACTCAGCTTCTGCACTTCGTTTTAACTTAAGCCGGGCCGTAGCAATTGATATGGAAAGTGCAACCATTGCCGCGCAAGGATATCGTTTCCGCGTGCCATACGGGACACTACTGTGTGTTTCAGATAAACCGTTACATGGTGAGATTAAGCTTCCCGGCCAGGCTAACCGTTTTTATGAAGGCGCTATTTCCGAACACCTGCAAATTGGCATTCGGGCGATCGATTTGCTGCGCGCAGAAGGCGACCGACTGCATTCACGTAAATTACGAACCTTTAATGAGCCGCCGTTCCGATAATAAGTTATGAACCTTCTTATCAGAAATAGATGTGAAGGATTAAGTAAGACATCTGGCAAATAGCCTGCAATAAACGCGGGCTGTTTGCTTCCTTGGGCAGATGCGAGTTTTATTATCGTCTTAATGATTTCCACATATTAAAAGCAAGTATGCTTTCAAAACACAATTATAAAAAATCCCGCCAACAACATTAGTTTTTATAAAATTAAATATAAGATTATGGCTTTAGAATATTTTTATTTCTAATAGACGAGATTTTTCCTGTTATGATATAATATGCTGAATTAACACATGTTAACGATTTACCAGTAATGTAAATAAATTTTCGAGGAGATCATTCCAGTGGGACGTAAATGGGCCAATATTGTTGCTAAAAAAACGGCTAAAGACGGTGCAACGTCTAAAATTTATGCAAAATTCGGTGTAGAAATCTATGCTGCTGCCAAACAAGGTGAACCCGATCCAGAATTAAACACATCTTTAAAATTCGTTATTGAACGTGCAAAGCAGGCACAAGTTCCAAAGCACGTTATTGATAAAGCAATTGATAAAGCCAAAGGCGGTGGAGATGAAACGTTCGTACAGGGACGTTATGAAGGCTTTGGTCCTAATGGCTCAATGATTATTGCTGAGACATTGACTTCAAATGTTAACCGTACGATTGCTAACGTTCGCACAATTTTCAATAAAAAAGGCGGCAATATCGGAGCGGCAGGTTCTGTCAGCTATATGTTTGACAATACGGGTGTGATTGTATTTAAAGGAACAGACCCTGACCATATTTTTGAAATTTTGCTTGAAGCTGAAGTTGATGTTCGTGATGTAACTGAAGAAGAAGGTAATATTGTTATTTATACTGAACCTACTGACCTTCATAAAGGAATCGCGGCGCTAAAAGCAGCTGGAATCACTGAGTTCTCAACAACAGAATTAGAAATGATTGCTCAATCTGAAGTTGAGCTTTCCCCAGAAGATTTAGAAATCTTTGAAGGGCTTGTTGATGCCCTTGAAGATGACGACGATGTACAAAAAGTTTATCATAACGTCGCAAATCTCTAATTATATGTTAAAGAAATCTGTCTTTATGGCAGATTTCTTTAATCTCATATAATCCTTATAAAAATATAATGTTTAACTCGTCATATTGCTTATAAAAAATCCCCGTTCCCAGAGAAATAATATTTATTAAAATGGCAGGTCTTCTTTTTCTGATTACCGAAGACAAAGTGGCAATTACGTATAGTTTCCCGATAAAGACGCGACAGCTACATCCCGCATAAGGCATTTTTCTCTTTATCTTTGTACGGTACTTCATGGAACAGAATTTTTGACCTTGTGAATCGTGATGTCTGTTGGGGAGGGGCAATTTGCTCACTGAAGCGTGAGACTCGATTAAGCGCACGAAACACAGAAATCAAAAACCCGACCACTTTTTTACAAAGTGACCGGGTAAAAATAATTTTTATTTTTTAACTGTCCTGAGACTCATAGAGATGTCTCAAAACTAAAATTTGGCTCCTCTGACTGGACTCGAACCAGTGACATACGGATTAACAGTCCGCCGTTCTACCGACTGAACTACAGAGGAATCGTGTGAACGGGGCGCATATTAATGGCAGTGCATGGTGATGTCAAAGGGTGAAATGCATTTTTTTGTTTGTTTGCTGACAATTTCAACAAAGTGGTGAGCTTTCAATCTTATTGGGTAATGAACCATCGTGGTGCATACCCCCCTTTTATAGGGCAGGTGAATGCGACTGCTGATAAAAAGGGCCAATGACGAATCTATCATAATCTCTTATTTGACAGTTGGTTAGCTTGCGCATCAACGCTAAAATAGAACTGGCAAGCATCTTGCATTCTGGTTGTAAGTAATGGCGGCACTTGGGCCGATTCTTAAAAACCGGAGGCAACATGAACTTCAGACGCCTGAAATACTTCGTAAAAATTGTAGATATTGGTAGCCTGACCCAGGCTGCTGAAGTATTGCATATTGCACAACCAGCGCTCAGCCAGCAGGTTGCCACACTGGAAGGTGAGTTAAATCAACAGCTTTTGATTCGCACAAAACGGGGCGTTACGCCAACAGGCGCCGGAAAAATTCTCTATACCCATGCACGGGCCATTTTACGTCAGTGTGAGCAGGCCCAACTGGCGGTGCATAACGTTGGTCAGTCATTATCGGGGCAAGTCTCGATTGGCTTTGCGCCAGGAACCGCTGCGTCATCCATCACCATGCCCTTATTACAGGCGGTTCGCGCTGAATTCCCGGAGGTCGTTATCTATCTTCATGAAAATAGTGGTGCAGTGCTTAACGAAAAACTGATAAATCACCAACTCGATATGGCGGTGATTTATGAGCATTCCCCTGTGGCTGGGGTATCCAGTCAGGCTTTGCTGAGAGAAGATCTTTTCCTGGTAGGAACTCAAGATTGCCCGGGGCAAAGCGTTGATGTTAATGCTATTGCGCAAATGAACCTTTTTCTCCCCAGTGATTACAGCGCTGTTAGACTTCGTGTTGATGAGGCTTTTTCCCTACGGCGGCTCACGGCAAAAGTCATTGGTGAAATTGAGTCTATTGCCACGCTTACCGCAGCGATTGCCAGCGGCATGGGCGTTGCAGTATTACCTGAATCGGCTGCGCGTTCGTTATGTGGCGCAGTAAATGGGTGGATGTCACGCATTACCACTCCTTCAATGAGTCTCTCTTTGTCCTTAAATTTACCCGCCAGAGCAAACTTGTCACCACAGGCACAGGCAGTGAAAGAGTTGTTAATGTCAGTGATTAGTTCTCCAGTGATGGAAAAAAGGCAGTGGCAATTGGTGAGCTAAGCGTTATATCGGGATGGAATAAGATGCGGGTTTTTATTATTTGTTATGCCGGGCATTAGACTTTAACAATAACGGGATATCTGAACTGCCCGGAGTTTACCGTGAATTTCCAACAACTAAAGATAATCCGCGAGGCTGCACGTCAGGATTACAACCTGACAGAGGTTGCGAATATGCTTTTTACCTCACAGTCAGGCGTTAGCCGTCATATTCGGGAACTGGAGGATGAACTTGGCATCGAAATATTTGTTCGACGAGGTAAGCGACTGCTGGGCATGACTGAACCGGGCAAAGCATTACTGGTCATTGCAGAACGCATTCTGAATGAAGCCAGTAATGTTCGTCGGCTCGCAGACCTGTTTACCAACGATACGTCTGGCGTTCTCACTATTGCAACGACGCATACTCAGGCACGTTATAGCTTGCCTGAGGTCATTAAAGCTTTTCGCGAACTTTTCCCGGAGGTTCGGCTGGAGCTAATCCAGGGTACACCACAGGAAATTGCGACGTTGTTGCAAAATGGCGAAGCTGATATTGGTATCGCCAGCGAGCGTTTGAGTAATGACCCGCAGCTCGTCGCCTTCCCGTGGTTTCGTTGGCACCATAGTTTGCTTGTTCCACTCGATCATCCCTTGACGCAAATTACACCGTTGACGCTGGAATCAATAGCGAAGTGGCCGTTAATTACTTACCGACAGGGGATTACGGGGCGCTCACGCATTGATGACGCATTTGCCCGCAAAGGTTTGCCGGCAGATATTGTATTAAGTGCACAGGATTCTGATGTCATTAAAACCTATGTTGCTCTTGGGCTTGGGATCGGATTAGTTGCCGAACAATCCAGCGGCGAACAAGAGGAAAAGAATTTAATCCGCCTGGATACGCGGCATCTTTTCGATGCTAATACTGTCTGGTTGGGACTGAAGCGAGGGCAACTTCAGCGTAACTATGTCTGGCGCTTTCTGGAACTTTGTAATGCAGGACTGTCAGTTGAGGATATCAAGCGCCAGGTGATGGAAAACAGTGAAGAGGAAATTGATTATCAGATATAGCAAAAAGCCCGCTATAAAAGCGGGCTTTTCAGAAATTTGGCTCCTCTGACTGGACTCGAACCAGTGACATACGGATTAACAGTCCGCCGTTCTACCGACTGAACTACAGAGGAATCGCTGTTGAGGCACATCTTAACGGCGAAAAATATTTTGTCAAACCCGATTTTTAAATTTCCCAACTGTTTGCCGTTTCTATCAACAGTTTGTTGCATTTGCAGACAATTTGTTGGCGAAAATCTTTGCAGCTTTGCTGATTCTCCCTCATCATTTGAAATGTGGTTTCACTTTCTGCAATTAAGGTCGGCTTTGAATATCTCCTCTGCTTTACGCCAGGTTGTTCACGGCACTCGCTGGCACTCTAAACGCAAGAGCTACAAAGTGTTGTTCTGGCGCGAGATAACCCCGCTTGCTGTTCCTATCTTCATGGAGAACGCCTGTGTCCTGTTGATGGGGGTCCTGAGCACTTTTCTGGTCAGTTGGCTGGGAAAAGATGCGATGGCCGGCGTGGGGTTGGCGGACAGCTTCAATATGGTCATTATGGCTTTTTTTGCAGCTATCGATCTTGGTACTACTGTCGTTGTAGCATTTAGTCTCGGTAAGCGAGATCGACGACGAGCGAGGGTGGCGACGCGGCAGTCATTGGTGATCATGACGTTGTTTGCCGTACTGTTGGCAACGCTAATTCATCATTTTGGCGAACAAATTATTGATTTCGTCGCGGGTGATGCCACGACAGACGTTAAAGCACTGGCGTTGACTTATCTGGAGCTGACCGTACTCAGTTATCCAGCAGTTGCCATCACTCTTATTGGTAGCGGGGCACTTCGTGGTGCAGGGAATACGAAAATACCGCTACTGATTAACGGTAGCCTGAATATTCTTAATATTATTATTAGCGGCATATTGATTTACGGCCTTTTCTCCTGGCCGGGACTGGGATTTGTCGGGGCTGGGTTGGGTTTAACCATTTCTCGTTATATTGGCGCAGTTGCAATTTTGTGGGTGCTGGCGATTGGTTTTAATCCTGCGCTAAGGATTTCGTTAAAGAGCTATTTTAAACCGCTGAATTTTAGCATTATCTGGGAAGTCATGGGGATTGGTATTCCAGCGAGTGTCGAATCAGTGTTATTTACCAGTGGTCGGTTATTAACCCAAATGTTCGTTGCCGGGATGGGGACCAGCGTTATTGCCGGAAATTTTATCGCGTTCTCAATTGCGGCTCTTATCAACTTACCCGGAAGTGCGCTCGGTTCTGCTTCTACGATCATTACAGGCCGAAGGTTGGGGGTAGGGCAGATAGCGCAAGCAGAGATTCAGTTGCGGCATGTGTTCTGGCTGTCCACTCTTGGATTAACGGCCATCGCCTGGCTAACGGCTCCCTTTGCCGGGGTTATGGCATCGTTTTACACCCAGGATCCACAGGTTAAACACGTCGTTGTGATTCTGATTTGGCTAAATGCTTTATTTATGCCTATTTGGTCCGCCTCATGGGTGCTACCCGCTGGATTTAAAGGTGCTCGTGATGCCCGTTACGCCATGTGGGTTTCGATGTTGAGCATGTGGGGTTGTCGGGTTGTAGTCGGTTATGTGCTGGGAATCATGCTTGGCTGGGGTGTGGTTGGCGTCTGGATGGGAATGTTTGCCGACTGGGCTGTGCGGGCCGTGCTGTTTTACTGGCGAATGGTTACTGGACGTTGGCTATGGAAATACCCTCGATCCGAGCCGCAAAAGTGTGAAAAAAAGCCAGTTGTATCGGAATAAACGACAAAATGCAGATTATTTCAGCAAACGATTTCAAATTTAAAAAACAGGCTTTGACATTGTGGGTGGGCATCGCTAATATTCGCCTCGTTCTCACGATTCCTCTGTAGTTCAGTCGGTAGAACGGCGGACTGTTAATCCGTATGTCACTGGTTCGAGTCCAGTCAGAGGAGCCAATTTTCTGTTTTCTTGCATCCTTGCGAATCTTTATCTGATGTTGATTCAACAGGTTAGTGTGAAAACTCTTCTCGGTGCATTTTGATTTTACCCTACGCATCGGGAAAAATTGGTGGTCAAATCTGGGGTCAGGTTAGTTCGATAATGGAGTGACCCCCATATGTCCCTTAACGACGCAAAAATCCGTAGTCTCAAGCCCACTGATAAACCCTTTAAAGTCTCCGATTCCCACGGTCTGTATCTGCTGGTCAAACCAGGCGGTTCCCGTCTCTGGTATCTTAAATACCGTATTAATGGCAAAGAATCCCGTATTGCACTGGGTGCCTACCCTGCCGTCTCCCTGTCTGACGCCCGCCAGCAGCGCGAAGGCATCCGTAAGATGCTGGCGCTGAACATCAACCCGGCGCAGCAACGTGCCGCTGAACGCGGCTCGCGCATGCAGGAGAAAATGTTTAAATCCGTGGCACTGGAGTGGCACAGTAGCAAGAAAAAATGGTCGCAGAATACCGCAGATCGCGTGCTTGCCCGTCTGAACAGACATGTCTTTCCGACCATCGGGCATCTACCAGTTACCGAGCTTAAATCACGTCATTTCATTGAATTACTGAAAGGCATTGAGGAAAAGGGCTTGCTTGAAGTTGCGTCCCGCTCGCGGCAACACCTCAGCAACATTATGCGTTATGCTGTTCATCAGGGGTTAATCGAAATCAACCCAGCTGCAAATCTTGACGGCGTGACGGCTTCTCCCGCCAGACGACATTATCCCACCCTGCCACTGGAGCGCCTTCCTGAGCTGCTTGAACGGATTGACAGTTATCACCAAGGACGGGAACTCACCAGGCTTGCAGTCCTGCTGACGTTGCATGTGTTCATTCGCTCAAGTGAACTGCGCTATGCTCGTTGGACAGAGATTAACTTCAGAAATCGGATCTGGACGATACCTGCCACACGCGAAGCGATTGCAGGCGTACGTTATTCCAGTCGAGGTGCCAAAATGCGTACACCGCATATTGTGCCCCTTTCTGAGCAGGTTATCTCTATTCTGAAAAGGATTAAGGAAATATCTGGCGGGTATGAACTGGTGTTCCCCGGCTATCATGACCCCTACAAGCCGATGAGTGAAAATACTATCAATAAGGCACTTCGCCAGATGGGATACAACACGAAACAAGATATCTGCGGTCATGGTTTCCGGGCAATGGCGTGTAGCGCGCTGATGGAATCCGGTTTATGGTCGCAAGATGCAGTGGAGCGTCAGATGAGTCACCAAGAGCGCAACACTGTGCGTCTGGCTTACATTCATAAGGCCGAACATATGGAAGCCCGCATGGACATGATGCAGTGGTGGTCGGATTATCTGGATATGTGCAGTGAAATCTGGGTGCCCCCGTACATCTGGAGTCAGCAAAACATTAATCTCGCAGTAACCTGACTTATGAATAATCTTGTAAAGAACCAGGCCGTATCAGCAAACGCTGATACGGCTTTTCATCCACAGGCCGTTTTTCATCTTCTAAGTCGTCCAGGACATCATGGTTCTTAATACACATGCGTTCGCATGTGCTTATGTTAAGTAGACTTATTGTCTTACACATTTTATCCGTATCATTAACCAGAATATGTTCCGGAGCAGCGGGTGATAGTGCCGCCAGTCCACACTCATCGCTGCCCGGAAAAATCATCAGTGGGGAGGCAAACGGTAAGCACCCCGCTATTCTGCAAGACATTTCTGCAGTTTATTTAACCTCCCCGAAGCATTTTTATAAGGCGAGGCGGTATTAAATTGAATCATACGACCTCGGGTCCATTTATTATACCAAGGTTTACCGTAAAGCTCGTCGTTACTGAATCGTTCAATCAAAGCCACGAGTTGCTGCTTATTTTCCTTTAACCGTGCCAATAAAACTTCGTACTCTGTAATATCCTCATAGTCACGGTAGAATTTCTGTGCTAAACGCCCCAATTCATTCCATTTAAATCCTTCCTCAGGAAAAATAATAGTTTTTCCTTTTGCCTCTTGGTCATGCCAGTGTAACACCAGCTCTCCCCAGCCAATCAGATAGGAAACCAGATTCGCTACGCTAATCGTAGTCCCCTTCGCGTGCCCTTCCAATAGAGGTTCAAAGGCGAGTTGGGGCGTAATAGATTCTAGCTTCTTATTTAATAAAGAAAAATTACTATTAATAGCTTTAATTAACTCTTCTTTTGATGATGGAACAGCCATATCTATTGCTCCTTGTATAGTTACACAACTATTTCTACCCTACTATTTCGAGTGATTCAATCGTCTGGTTCACATAACCTACCACCTGTTCAAAATGCTTATCGACAAAAAAATGATCGGCAGCAGGAAATATAATAGTCCGCGTCTTTCGTGTGGTGAATTTTTCCCATGCAAGTAATTCATCCTGCATTACCAGATTGTCAGCATCGCCATGAAATAGCACGATCGGACAGGTTAATGTGCGCGCCTTGGCCTGAAATACATACTGCTCATAGAGCCGATAATCGTTTTTAATGATGGGGGTGAAAATTGTCATTAACTCTTTATTACGAAAGACATCAACCGGAGTTCCGCCCAGCTTGACGATCTCTTCCATAAACGCCTGATCGGGCAAGGTATGCAGTATTACTTCATGAGAGGCCCGATCGGGTGGGCGACAGCCGGAAAAAAACAGCGCGCATGGCATGTCATGTCCATGATCGAGAATATAATGCACCAGTTCGAAGGCCATGATCCCTCCGAGACTATGCCCAAAAATGGCGTAGTCTCCACCTGTGTAGTGTTTCACAAATTGTTGATAAAGGTCAGCGACGGCATCCACCATCGTAAGACACAGCGGCTGGCGTATTCTAGTTCCCCTCCCCGCAGGTTCTAAAGGCCGCAAAGTAATATTGTCCGACAGCACGCTACGCCATTTATAATACATGGCGGCAGAACCACCTGAATATGGCAAACAATACAAACTGATATTACTCATCGTCCCACTCCTTGTTGTGTAATAGAATTCGTTTAATTTGATGATTTAATGTCAGAACGAAAGCTAACAGGATAATTCCGAACGGTATCGCCAACACGCTCGATGGACCCCATACCAAGATAAAACGCCAGTCAAGTCCTGGAGATAGTATACCCGGTGCGACATAGAGCATGGCGGCCACGAGCCCAGGAACCGCCAAGGCGATGATATAGTCACGTACGCGTAAACGTAACCTCTGCTGTTTTCCAGGGCCATGCGCCGTTGCGCGATAAACACGGAAAGCACCGCGCACTACAACCACCGCCCCCCAAAAACACAGCAACAACGTGAGGTAGACGAAAAGGGTATCGGTGGCTGTAATTGCATCACCAGCGCCGTCAGCATATTTGCCAATGCGCAGATAATTATCGATATCCGCGCAAAGCTGTAGTATCAGATTCGAATTCATATTTGCCAGCGCAACAATGCCAATCTGCTGATCCGGTCGCAACGCAATGCAAGAAGAAAAGTTTGGATTCTGCCCACCGTGACTGATGTAAGGGCCTTGATTCTGGTCGATAAACCAACCGCTGGCATAGAGGATACGATTGTCTGCGGCAAGCGGAACATCACTATTACCACGCCAACTGTTACTCATCGCCTCACGCAGCGTTGCCGGCAAAGCCTTTCTGTGCAACCAGGCGTCTATCCATATTTCCATATCAGGCAGAGTGCTATGGATATAGGCGGCAGGAACATGGTTCCGGGCCAGAGGCGCATGAAACAGAACGGGTTTGCCGAATCCCAGTTTATAGCCGCTTGCCTTGTTGACAATAATCTCATCCCCCTTAACTGCCACAGTCGCCGACATGCCCAGCGGCTGCGTGAGTCGTTCCGCAATGACCTCTGTAAAGGTTTTTCCCGTCACATTTTCAATCACCGCGCCCAACACATCATAATTGGCGGAGGCATAGCTAAACTTCGCACCCGGCGCAAACAGCAGATTCTCGTTGCGCAGTTGCTGTGCCACAGCGCTCCCAGGCATAGGGTTTTCCAGCCGAGCCAGTGTTGAAAAAGGCAATCCTGATGTATGATAAAGGAAATCAGCCACGGTCAGGGAAGCAGGTTTTCCCTGATAATTCAAGCGCATTTCCGGCAGATAGGTAATGATATCATCCCCTTGCCGGAGTCTGCCTTCCTGAATCAGTATTTGCACCACAAGTCCGGTAAACGCCTTACTCATCGATCCCAGCTCGTAAACTGTGTCTAGAGTATTCGCTTTCTGACTAGCCACATCGGCAACACCGTAGACAAATCGCTGACGTACCCCCTTAATGGTCACACTTACGGAAAGGGCTGGGACCTTGGCCTCCTGCATCCGTTGGTGAATTAATGTCGACAGGCGCTCATCTTGCGCCCCGATAGGCTCATGTTCTTGCGCCAAAGCGCACATAGCGGAAATAAAGAGCAGCATACAGCACAGGAGATGATATAATGTTTTAATGCTAACGTGTTCCATTATTGTCATCCTGTGAACACCTCATAAAATACCATCAACACATTCGGAGATAAATTCACTGTGCTCACGGATAGCGGGTCTGGCATAAATATCGGCGGCAGTCAGTCCGATTTTATAAATGTGGTTACAGCTGTCGACGAAAGAGATAACGTGCATCGAGGTCGCTCCGTATTCGAAAATAACCGCGTGTTCGTCATAATGATCGATGCATAACAATGAACGCCAGGTTTTCTCCACAAAGTCGCTGACCGACAAATAACTCACTGGTAACATAGCGTTCTCTCTCGCATCACTGGACTGAATTTCATACCGGACGCGATCAAACGAATAACCGGGTAAGCCTATAGTCTGCACGGCTGGCATTTCCGGTAAACAAATAGTCACTCCTCGTTGCCAAAGAGTGCCCAACAGCGGCAGGATGTCCTCAGGCGTATCCGTATTCAGCATGGGGGAAAATACTGTTTGCCCAACCCACTGCGCATGCTGGTGATACAATATGGAAAACGTCCCCGCGCGACCGATTTCCAGCATCAGCGTTCCCTCCGTCACCGCCAGATTAGCCAATATTTCGCTCAGTTCACTGTTGCCGGCCAGCGTCTGCTCCGGTGTCGTTTCAGCCACAATCACCTGCTGAACAGCGTTTTCCAGTGAGATGATGCGCGCAACATACTGCGCTGCTGCAGCCCCCGTCAGGTAACCGATGTGCTGCACAGGCGAGATACTTTGTTCGATCAGCCATTCACTAAGACTCACCTGCTGGATAAACTGACGCAATGCTGGCGTCCAATCGGCTGGTTCGCAGATTTGTGCAACATCCTGAGACAGGCGCTGGTGCCGCTGGCGCAAGTTAGGTTGACAAGCCAGCAAATGCGTCAGGGCACTCTCCAGCTTATCGTCCCGGTCCGGATATAGGAACACCAAGGTAGTTTCCATATTGATAGGGGTAAAAGACATGTCAGCATCCCGCAGTTTCGCCAAACTTGCACGCAACGCTACCACACTGTCTGCCGCCAGCGCACAGCGATACGGGAAATGTGCCCGGCGTTGCGCGAGAGTATAGGCGATACGATCTTTATCTGCTTCCGCATAGGTCGCCAGAGCGTGATAATGAGCATCCAACTGTTGTCTAAGGGCTAATGGCGTTTTGGCGCTGAAGAAAAACAGGCGGCGCTCATTTTCTTGCACCGCTTGCGCAGGCGTCTCGCACCAGTTTTGCAGAACCAAATGAGCATTGGTCCCTCCCAGCCCAAACGAACTAACGGTGGCATGGATCCTTTTCGTTTGTGGGACAGAAGTCACTACATCACTGAGATAAAATGGCGAGGCTGGCTGCAACAGTTTTTTATGTTTATTTACTAGGTTGATCTGCGGGGGAACTAAACCAGTATATAGCGTCAGTGCGGTTTTCATTAAGCTGACGATACCGGAAGCGACTCCCAGGTGACCCAAGTTGGCTTTTACCGCACCCAATTGAATGCTGTGCGGCGCACATGCCGGTGCGAAAACCCGGTGCAGAGCTTCAAGCTCAATCTCATCACCCAACGGGGTACCGGTACCGTGCGTTTCGATCAGTGCGATATCAGTCGGTACGACTTCTGCGGCGGCAAGCGCCGTATTGATCGCTTCTACCTGTCCTTCTACGCTGGGGGCGACAAACCCCAGCCGACGCCCGCCGTCGTTATTTACCGCACCTCCTTTAATCACCGCATACACTCTGTCTTGGTCGCGTAGTGCATCCTCAAGACGTTTTAGCACCACAACTCCCGCACCGCTGCTGTATACCGTGCCGGTCGCCTCAGCGCTAAACGGGGCGCAGTGTCCGTCTTGCGATACCAGCTTATCACCTTGCGGACTGTAGCCGTGCGCCTGTAAAAAACCCAAGGTGACCCCACCTGCCAACGCAACATCGGCTTGAAAAGTCAATAACCCCTCGCATGCTAAATATGCTGCCACCAACGAACTGGAACAGGCGGTCTGTACACTCACAGCGGGTCCGGTAAACCCCAACTTGTAGGCAACCTGAGCACACAAGTAATCCTTTTCGTTACCAATCTGCGCCTGAAGATAATGGTGATCGCCGCTCATCTTCAGGTATGGATAGACGCGATCGATAAAATAGTTATTGGCGTAGGTCGCCCCATAGACGCCGACTCGCTTAAGTTGCGTGGGAATATAGCCCGCATGCTCAAGAGCGTTGTAGCAGCATTCAAGAAATATTCGTTGTTGCGGATCCATCAACAGGGCTTCGCCAGGCGGAATATTGAAAAATGCAGCATCGAAGTCATAGGGAGCGGTGATTATATTGCGCAGCCTAATCCAAGGGTTCCCATTATCGTCTTCTGTGCATGTCGGTTGAGTGAACTCCTCACCCGCCAGCAACTTATCCCACCACTCGGGCACCGATTCCGCACCGGAAAAACGCCCGCTCATGCCAATAATGGCAATATCCAGTGAGCCACAGGTAAAATCATCCTTTGCCATTGTTGTATTCCTTAAGGGTTGGCATCGTGTTTATAGTGTCCACAAAGTCGGCGCGCCCGTCAGCGTGGCGCTGTGTTGGCACAGCCAGGCATCCAGATCAGTGAGGCTGTTCTTGTAGCGCGCCAGCAGGAGTTGCACATCATTCAGCGCAATGCGCGTGGGATCGAAACGGCAGTGGAAGGAGAGACCATCAGCTGCCGAGCGCGCAATATTAAACTCCAGCACGCAGCCGAGCGCGTTTTCAGGCGCGGTATAGATATCACTATTAAAGTGATCAATATGAAAATAGCGGAGTGAAGGTTGCGCCTGCACACCGATGTAATTCATTCGGATCCCTTGCGCAAGAGAGTCTTCCGGTGCATGCCGCATTTGCAGCAGACCGTAATCTCCCCCACCATGCGTGCGTTTTGCCAAATCGGAAGCGATCGCAGATAACAGTGTCGCCATATCGCCATGCAGAGGGATCGCCCAAGGATAAAATAGAGTAAACCACCCGACCGTATCCGCAACGTCAGGCTCATCGGGCCAGCAGCCGCGTCCCATGCCTTCCATCTCGATGCGACACCAAGGCTCTTCGCTGTAGTAACGCAGCACCAGCGCCAATGCCGTTAGCACATAGGTTTCGGCGCTGTACGCGGTATTACCACTGGATTCAAACAACCTCCTGACGCAAGGATGGCGAAAGTCTTCACGCCAAGCGCGCGTACGAGGTAATGAGTCATCTGGCAATGACACGGGTGGGAAATGCAGCGGTAGCGTTTGACATACTGTGCGCCAGCTTTCGTGTGTGGCGGAATCTACCGTTTTGCTCGCCAGATAGTCATTCCAGCGATGCAGTCCGCTGTTGCTGGTGCCATTGACAGTGCTGACGGCGTCCAGCGTGCTGAGGATTAAATACCAAGAGTGCATATCGACGCACAAGTGATGGGCACAGAGTACCAGCGTGCTAGACGCAGGCTGCGGGGCGTGTAACAGAGCTGCCGTAAAGACTCGACCATTTGTCACGTCAAGCATGCTATTGCACTGAGCGATCACCTCTGCCAACGTCCACTGCGCCGTCGAATATTCCGTGAGCACCTCGTTGGGATAACACACATTAGGGTCGCATACTAGCAACCGCCCCTCAGCGTCCAGCGCACTGTGCAAAGCTGGCTGCTGCTGGATTAATGTATGCAGCCTGTTGTGTAACTGCTCGAGCGGGCAGCCCGGCAACACTTTCAGCACAATGACATGGTTATAAACATTGGGCACTGGCAACGCCAACTGCGTAAACCAACGCAATGCGGGTAGATCGATACGGGTGTTATGAGCATACTGCGCGAGCTGTGACACCGTTGTATGACTAGCGAGAAACTCACAGATGGCGTTCACTGTTCCACACTCCATCACCTGCACCGCTGACATCGTCCAGCCGTGGTGCCTGAGCTGCGCTGCAATCTGGATACTCTTGATGGAGTCCAACCCCAAGACATAAAGATTTTCGTTATCATCAAACTCAGTTTGCTCCAGCGCCCCTTCCACACATACCCGAACTGAATGCCTTATCGCCGCATCTCCCAGCCGCTCGCTACCCGATGCAGGCGCGGTGTTTCGGACCGTTGCGACCATCTGACGCACGTCCACCTTGCCATTGTGCGACAGCGGCAGTTGGGCGATAGCACAGCACTGCTTGGGTTGCATGTAGGTGGGTAATTGCTGACGCAGATGTTGCATTACGGTAGCTACATCAACAGATGACGGTGTCACGCAGGCTAGCAACCCGCTGTGCTGCCCCTGCACATCATCAATCACCGCCACCGCCGCACTTTCTACCTGAGGTGCGCTCAACAACGCTTGTTCGATTTCGCACAGCTCAATACGATAGCCATTAATTTTGACCTGATCGTCTTTACGTCCCTGATAAACCAGCGTATTAGGAGCGATGGCGTAGCCAATATCACCGCTGCGATAGCCAATCATCACCCCATTGGTATCTTTAAGGTAGGCGGCGGCCGTTTGTTGCGGCGCATCGATATAGCCCTGCGTCACTGACGCGCCATAAATCACCAATTCACCAGTTTCGCCTTCCGGTACCGGACAGCCCCAAGGGGAGCAAATTGCTACCTGGCAACCGTCGATCGCCATACCGATGGGCAATGAAGGCAGCGTTTCTTGCCCGGTGTAGCGATAGATCATGCAACCAACGGTGGCCTCTGTCGGCCCATATTCGTTATAGATCACGGCCTGAGGAAAGAGAGCAGCCGCCTTACGCGCCAGATCCCGCTTGAAATCCTCCCCGCCAACCACCAAGGTACGAATCTGCTCACTGCTTATGCCAGCCGCACACAACAACCGCAGGTGTGCAGGCGTCAGTTTGATCACTGTGTTGGGCTGATCAACCACGGCCATGCGCAGCAATGTTTCGCTCTCGGCGTGCCGACAAACGCTGATGCTAGCGCCCACACATAAGGGGGCGAACAGCGTAGTGATGGTCAAATCGAAGGACAGCGAAGAGTAGAGCGCAGCCCGGTCCTGCGCTGTAAAGTAACGTTCGGCGGCGAAATGGAGATAGTTAGCCAGATTGCCATGAGAGACTTGCACGCCCTTAGGCTCGCCGGTCGATCCGGAGGTAAACAGCACATATGCCAGATCCTGCGGTTCAATAGCTGGCCAAGGTTCTCTAGCAAGCGCCGAAGTGGCTAAGGCCTGGAGCAAGCTGGACGCGGGAAACGCCAGCGCCTGCGTCAATTCATGCATCGCCGGATCGTAAAGGATATGCGCTACCTGCGCTTTACGACACATGGCGTAAAGGCGGGTCGTTGGCAACGCGGGATTTAGCGGCAGAAATGCCGCGCCGCAGCGCAAAATACCATAAATAACCATCACCGTTTGAGCGCTATGCTCAGCGATAATCCCAACCACTTGACCGCGTCCGATCCCCTGTTGGCGCAGATAACGCGCAACCCGCTCAACAGCGTCATCCAACTGCCGATAAGTCAAAGACTGTTCATTATCAATTAGTGCTGTGCGATCACCATGCTCCACAACTTGCGCTGCAAATCGGGAAGTAAATGAGGGTTTGAGTGAGCCACATGCCAATGCGACGTGCGGCGCAGGATAGACTTCGAGATCGCCTAGACGAGCGTCAGGTTGCCGATCCAATGCAGTGACTAAATCCAACAGCCCATTTTTCATCGCTGTCAGTTGGTGCGGAGTGAAAGCGCTACGCAGCGCCTCCAGACTCAACCTAAGGCTTTCTTTATGATTATTAACAGTTTGCAAAACAATCTGTAGCTTATAGGACTGCTCGCCGCTGTAGTAACTCTCCACGCGTTGCGCGGCACCTGCAATGTGGCGTTCATAGGTAAAGTTATAATAATTAACGCAATAATCGAACGCCCGCAACTTCCCTCCCCCCTGTTCCGCCAAATCCTGGTTGAATAAGGTAATGGGATATTTGCTGTGTTTAAAACCGCGTTTCAGTTCGCGCTGGAAAAAGGCCACCCGTTCACAGAATCGTTCCGTGCGCACCAGTCGATAGGCCAGCGGCAATTGATTAGTAAACATGCCAAAGCAACGCCGCGCCTCGCGAGTATGCCGATTGGCTAACGGCACGCCTATTACGCCTTTTTCCTCCCCCCATACTCTGGCGCGATAGAGAGCGAAGAGTGCAATAAACAGCGTATTAAGCGTACAGCCATAACGATTACACAACCTGTAGAGACGGTTAATCATGGCTGGCTCAAGCCAAGTGGAACAACTGATGCCCTCAGTAGTAACGATGGGGGAACTGTCTGGAAAGCAGTCGCGGTATTCGTCGATATAGTCACGCCACCAGCCACGATCAACGGCAAAGCGCGTTGACGCCTGATAAGATTGCTGCTGCGCCAGAAATGCGCTATAGGCTGGTGACGCATCATCTGGTACGTCCTGCTGTTCGTATGCTCGCTTGACATGGTTTGACAACAACGCCATTGACCAACCATCAGCAATGCCGTGATGGGCTTTAAATAAATAACCGCTGTATTGTTCACCGCACGTAAAGGTGACAAACTCGAACAAATCGTGCGCCAGCAGGGTAAAGGGCTGCCGGAACCACTCATCAACAAATGTTTCGATCGCCGCTGGGCGTAGGTTCTCCTTGTCATAATCTGGGGAAAAAGTCAAATGGCGGATATCGCGCCAGTGATAAGGCTGCACTTGGCTGACCACTTCACTCTCCTCTCCCATCACAAACCACATACGCAACGCATCAAATTGCCGAATGGCGGACTGGATGGCCGCGTGTAGTCGGGGCAGATCGACAATTCCCTCAATGGTGACCACACCACCAATGATGTTTACGGCACTGTAAGGATACAGTTGATCAATGATGTGGCACTGTTCCTGTGGCCACGACAACGGATTGCCCGACATCATGGTGCCACCTCCATATCCAAGTGTTGGGAGCGCACCGCCTCCTGATTCCATCGCAGCAGACGAGGTGAAAGACGCAGCAGACGCCACGCCAACAACGCAGCCACAAAAGTGCCGCTCATCGCCCCAAAATAGACGCCGGTAATACGCATCTCTAACACAATCGCCAGCAGGTATACGACAGGGACAGATATAAACACGTGACGCATCAGCGTCAACAACACCGAATACCAAGGCTTACCAATGGCCTGATAATATTCACTTGCTAACAGGCTGATAGCGACAAAGGGTAGTGCCAGTGCCATGATACGGGTTTGCAGTACCGCATAGTCACTCACGGCAACAACACGAGTAAACAGGGGATACATCCAGGGTGCCAGTACAATATGCATAACGGCTAACACCAGCACAATAGAGAAGGCCAGCGCGACGGCGGCCCAATAGGCATTCAGCGTGCGGGTGACATTTCCGTGTCCCCAGTTTTGCCCCACCACAGTCAGCAACGCGGTCGCGATAGCCAGCATCGGCGTGATGATGAAATAGTCGATGCGACCAGTGAGCGTAAACGCTGCCATCGCGTTTACGTCCAGCCTGACGATAAAAAAATTATAAATCACTATGCCGACCGCAATGATCAGTTGCATCAGCATCTGCGCCATGCCGACGGAGAGAAACTCTCGGTAGATTTTCCAGGAGAATGGGCGTAACGCGATGCGTATACTCAACCCGATATGTAATCCCATCAATGTGTAGATGAAATAGGCGACCATACTCAGTTGCGCCAGAAACGACGCCAATGCCACCCCTTTCACACCAAAATCGAATACAAAGATCATGATTGGATCGAGCATAATATTTACCAACGCCCCCAACAATGAGGCCTTCATGATGACCATGATCTTACCCGCGCCTTGAAACAGCCCCATCATGACGCCAATCAACATGATGCTGAACACGGTCAGCAGCGAATAATAATAGAACTCCGTTGCGTAGCCGATGATGCTCTTCGTGGCCCCCAGTGAGCGCAATAGCGGCTGGGCATAAACATAGCCAAGTACGGTGATCACGATCGCAAAGAATAGCGCGATGATGATACCGACCGACAAAATCCGCTGTGCACGATCCAACCGCTGCATGCCGATGGCGCGGGACAGCAAAGATCCCATACCGATTTGAATGCCGTTGGCGATGGCAAATAACCCCATTCCAACGGGGAAAACCAGCCCCACACCGGCAATGATGCCGCTGTTGGTGACATCAATGTGGCTCAGCCAAAAAATATCGGCGATGGCATAGGTCACCTGCGTTAACATACCGACAAACATCGGCAACGCCATGCGCAGGAGTAATTTATACAGCGAGCCGTCAAACATACCCGCCACCGTGAACAGCTCATCGTTCGGCGTGCCGTTGTCTGGCTCAAGCTTATTCACCGTCATACCTGCTCCTTATTCATTAAATGCGCCGCACCTTTATTGGCGCTGTCACCGATATCCGCCTCTAGTACCCTTCCGGTACCGTGAATCCGCCACTGATGCTTTCGCAGAACTCAGCAAAGTTAATCGTCACATCATCGTGAAAATGCCCAGAAATGATCTGTATGCCGCACGGAAGCTCATCCATCGTTTTCGCCAATGGGTAAACGGTGGCAGGCAAACCAAAAACCGTTGCTAACATGTTCCAGAACAAATGTTCGTTGTAATCTTGCGGTTCGCCATTGACGATAAGCTTGCGCTTACGCACCGGCTGCTGCATGTGCGCAAACGCCAGCACCGGGCTGACAGGTGTCAACAACACGTCATAACGCGCGAAAAGGGTTTCTATCACCCGGCTGTATTCGTGGCGGAGTTTGTCTGTATTCCGCTGTTCGCCACTGTCTTTCAGCATGCCCTGGTAATAGCTCGTTATCCCCTCAGGCACATCCGCCAGCTTGCCCACAAGCCTGAAGCCCAGCGCAGCCAGCCCGGCTGTAAGACGCTGGCGTCCATTGAGCGCCGTACTTACCAGCCGACCACTGAGTTTGACTGCTATATCAAACAGTGCGTCGGGATCGATATCGGCGGGCATAGCATCATCAACCTCCACGCCAGGCTGTGCGCGTAACTTGTCGATAAACGATTGAAAACGCTGTGCGATCTGTTGATCTATCTCATGGTGGGGCGCACTAAACCACGTGCACACGCGGTAGTTTGCTTTGGCCTGATAACGGCTAAAATCGGGAATACGCGGCGGTTCCACCCAGAATGTGCTCAATGCGCGCATCATCAGACGCAGATCCGCCGCGCTGCGCGCCATGGGGCCCGCCGTCGAGAGATCCGGCTCATCAGTCGCTTGCGGACCACCACCGGGCACATGTCCTCTGACCGACATCAACCCCAAGCTACAACGATGGGCATAGACACCTGTGTAGTGTGCGGGAATGCGCAGTGAGCCAAACAAATCGCTGCCAAATTCCACGGGGGTGAAATCCGCCGCCACCGCCACCGCCGCTCCTCCGGACGATCCGCCGGGTGAACGTTGCCTATCCCACAGGTTATGGGTGGTGCCATACAGATCGTTATAGGTTTGCCAATCGGCAGTCATCATCGGCACATTGGTTTTTCCCATCAGGATCGCCCCGGCAGCGCGTAAGCGTGCGATGGAAGGAGCATCCTGCGTCGCCCGGTTATCTTTCAGATAATGGGCACCGGACGTGGTTAACCACCCTTGCACGTCAAACGACTCCTTAACAGTACAAGGTAATCCGTGCAACACGCCCCTTGCGCGCCCCTCCAGTCGCTCACGATCGGCGCGCGCGGCGGCCTCCAACGCCAACGCATAGTGCTGCTGCACCACCGCATTCAACGGCTTGTTAAACTGCGCCATACGTGAAAAATAGTGATTCACCAACGCCACTGAGGTGGTTTCTCCGGACGCCAACTGTGCCAACAGTGTCCCTGCGCTACGATAGCTCTGCTCACTCATCGCCCTTTTCTCCCTGTTGGGCACGTTTACGCCGCAACGCCAGATTCTCGCGCGCAGCGCTGACCTGCGAAACCTCAGCCTGCGCTAATACGATATCGTGGGCGGCGGGTAGATTGTGCAGTTGCTCATCAAGGTAACGCGCCACATCCGCGATGGTTGGCAGACGGAACAGATCGACAATGGGAATCTCCTGCCCGATAATCGCCTCAAGTGCCTGCTGAATACGCACCAATTCTATAGAACTGCCCCCCAGCGAGAAGAAATCGTCTTCGGCCGACACGTGGCTCACGCCGAGTACCTCCTGCCAGAGCGCCACCAGCCGCTGTTGTAACGCACTGTCCACCTGGATTGGACCCACGCCGTCACGCTGGTGGGCAATTTGTTCGCCCTGCAGCTGTAATTTTTGCCGATCTAGCTTGCCGTTAGCGGTTAACGGAAAATCGGTCGCTAACATCAGATCACTCGGCACCATATAGTCAGGCAGTTGCTGACGCAGGCCGCGCAGCATGGCATCTTTGTAGCTCTGCATGTCCAGCGGCGCAGCGGTTTCCTTCGGTTTCTCATAGGTGGAGAAATCGCGCAGCAATGCTGCAGCACTTGCCGCCTCTTGCCCTATCGCGCCCCCCACGGTGCAATGGACATAGCGATGATGTGGCGACAATTGAAAATGCGATGCCACAGCGGAAAAGTCTGCCATCCCAAGTTGGCACAGCCCCAATCCGTAGCGCGGCGCATCTTCTTCCAGTAAATGGCAGAGAGTACCTGCTTCCATCACCGAGAAGTGCCAAGCTGCCTCTTGCCCATAGAATGGCGAGATCACCGCCATATCAGCCACCATAAACAGCGTGAATGCCGCCCGATCGGCAATAGACTGATTAGGTCCGGCATGAAAACCACTGTTCAGCTCGACTTCTGGTGCTACCGGCATAAGACAGCTCTGTCGCGGGTCGAAGTAGTAAATACCGGATACTCCCTCTTCGATCTTGTCTGGATGCAGGTACACGTAGGTTTGCACCGGGTATAGCCCCCCGGCGGACGCATAGGCATACTTGGCAAAAGGTAGACCGGGTAGACGCATCTGCCCCAAGCCCGACAGCAATTGCCCCAACTGTGCCAGCGTGGTTTTTTGCGCGCTGAAATGACGATAGCTGCGGCGTTTGATGTAACGTGTGCTATCCGCCGGTGCCGTCAGTGCAATGCCCAGACCATCCAGCGCGCGAATATGTGGCTCCTTGAGTTTGAACGCTAGACGCTGTGCCGGATTCACAATAATACCCTGCGCCAGTGCCGCCGCCTCCGCTTCCTTAGCTTGCAATGCCTGCGCCTGGTGGCGATCGTGCAGTTTGGCAAAAGCGACCAGCCGACGATGTTGAGAATTACCCACTGCCACCACCACTGACTGCTCCACATCGGGATGTCGCGCAATGCAGCGCTCGATTTCCCCCAGTTCGATACGGTAACCATTCACCTTCACTTGGGTATCGTTGCGCCCCAAAAAGGCGACTTGCCCGTCAGCAAAGTAGCGCCCGCGATCCCCAGTGCGGTAAATTCGCTCACCACTCGCTTCGCGCCAGACAAAGCTCGCCGCCGTTTTCTCTGCGTCGTTCAGGTAGCCTTGTGCCAGCCCCATCCCGCCAATGCAAATCTCTCCTTCCACCCCGACCGGACATTCCTCCAGTTGCGCATTTAGCACGTATACTGGCTGGTTGCGCAGGCCCCGACCGTAGGGAATACTGGTCCACGTCGATTCCACCTCACCTATCGGGTAGTAGACCGACCAGATGGCGCACTCGGTCGCTCCACCCAGACTGATGATGTCCATCGTTTCATTGAGCCGCTCGCGCATCTGCTCCGGTAACGTTAGCGGGATCCAGTCGCCGCTCAACAGTGCCAGACGCAACGTCGGATAACTCATCCGATCGCCGCTGTGGTATTCGCACAGCATCTGCATCAGTGCGGGCACTGCATTCCAGACGCTTACATGACCGTGTGCCATAACTGTCTGCCAATGACGCGGATCTTTTTCCCGTCCTGCTTCCGGCAGTACCAGCGCTGCACCCACCATAAAAGGCGCAAAGGCATCGTAAACCGACAGGTCAAAGCTCAATGATGACAGCCCGAACACCCTATCCTGCGCATTGAGGCCAAAGCGTTCGTTGATGTCTTCCAGCGTGTTCATGGCCGCACGGTGGTCGATCATCACTCCTTTCGGGGTACCGGTGGAGCCGGAAGTGAAAATGATATAGGCCAGATCCGTGACATCCCCAGCCACTTCAGGCAACGGCGCAGCAGGCGTGTCCAGCATTCCGTCGTCGATGATCAGCACGGGCAGCGACGACTCCAATTGCGTGAGACCCGGCTGCGTTACTTGTACCCGCACCTCGCCCACCGTCAGCAAAAGCTGGCGACGCTGTGGCGGTAGCACCGGATCCACTGGCAGATAGACCGCACCCAGTCGTAAAATGCCGTGTACGGCGGCAATCTGCTGCCAGCCTTTTTCCATCACCACCGCCACGCGGTCGCCATGCTGCACGCCCAGCGCTAACAGGGCGCGGGCCACATGATCCGCCGCCGTCGACAGTTGGCGATAGGTCAATTCACGGATAGGACTGATCAGCGCAGTTTCCTGTGGCGTCAGTGCTGCCTGACGCAGTAACCCATGGTGCAACAAGGCCGTAGGTGCAGGAGCCTGCGTGACCGGTGCACTAACGGTGGGCAGCGCCAGCACATCTTGAGTCTCATGCCAGAGCTGTGGTCGCTGGGCTAGGGCGTGCAGGAGTTGGCAATAACACTGGAACATCTGATCCATTAGCGCCGGTTCAAACAATTGTTCCACCACGTCCCAATTAAAGTGCAATTCCCCGTTACGCTCCATTACCTGATGATCGAGCCACACCTGCGGTGTCTGTGAAATACTGTACAGATCATCCTGCGGTTGGTTGAACAGCGTATCATCCGTTTCCCAGCTCGCCTCATATTGATTGAGCAAGCTGGTGAACACGATAGGAATCACCGATTTCGCCGGATCGCGGTGAGTTTGTACCAGCAGTCGAGAGACCTGGATACCGCCAAACAAGCGGTTATCCAAATCGCGCCACAGTTGAGAGTGGATCACGTTTGCCCGCGCCTGCAAGGTTTCTCCCTGCGACATATCAATCTCCAGCAACGTCAGTGCAGTAAAATCGCCAATTAAGTGATTGATATCTGCGTGCAACGGCAGACGATTAAACAGCGTCAGGTTAAGGCTAAAGTGCGGCGAGGAACTAAAGCGCGCCAACACCTGAGCAAACCCCGTGAGCAGCAGTGTAGTAGGCGTGATACTCATCTGACCCGCCTGCGTTTTCAAGCGCTGCCAGATAGCACGAGATAGACAATAGCTACGGCGCACGAATGTGGGGTTTTCCAGCTTCGTGGGGTCGGTACGCAGCGGCAATCGTGGCCCCGGCGGCAGAGTTTCGATGCGGGCGCGCCAGTAGTCACGTGCCCGTTCAAACTGCGGCGTTTTCTCGTAGGATTTTAAGGTCAGCACATAGTCGCGGAAACTGTACGTCAATGTAGGCAATGCCGCCTGCGGATGGCGGTAGTGATAAGCTAGTTCCCGAATGAACAACTCCAGACTCCATGCATCGGCTATCAGCAGGTCGATAGATACATGTAGCCGGGCTTTTTGCTGCGGATCAACCACGACCTCCATCTGAAACAGAGGCCAGCGACTACAATCAATCATCTGATGTGAGAGGGTGTCACGCAGCTCACGGCAACGCTGTTGAAACGCATCCTCGCACTGGGTGGTATAGAAGGCAACGTGGTATTCCGGCACGTTTGGCAATATCTGCTGCATACCGTCATCGTTGACAATTGCACGCAACATGCTGTGCCGCGCAATCACCGCATTGAGCGCGCGGTTGAACGCTGTTTCATCTAGCCCCTGTAGTTCATATTCCACATAGATATGGGTGGAAATATTGCCCAATCCCAAGGATTTTCGCCGCCCAACCCAATAGGCCTGTTGCACGTCAGTCAGCGGAAAAGGTAGGTGCTGCTGGTCAGGGGCAAAGACCGTATCAGGCAATGCTGAAACCGCTGTCTCACTGCCGCCTTGTTCGAGCAGATAGCAACTTAATCCCTCGATGGTGGGATCGGCAAAGAATGCGCTTAGCGTACAGGTGATGCCGTAACGTTGCTGAATATCATATAAAATGGTTGACGCTAACAGCGAATGCCCACCCAGTTCGAAGAAGCTGGCGTGGTGATCATCAATGCTGACACCAAGCGTGCGTTCCCATATCTCCGTCACCACTGCAATAATATCGGATTTTGTTGCGCGGGATAAGAGATTATTCGACGATTCGTGGGAGAACGTGGCAGGCCGTACGGCCTCGACCCAATAGCGCTGCGGTGTAAAAACGGTCCCCGGCAGGGCGATGCGTTGACTGCCCAACATACGCTCCGCCGCATCCACCCAGCGCCAATCTAGGCTGACGCCAGCCAACCATAACTGCCCTAACGCCTCTAGCGCGGTGCGATTGGCATCACTCGCCGCGTCGTCCAGCATCAAAGAGCAGACATCGGGCTGCAAGAGGGGATTCGTCGGCACATCATCAAACGGTTGGCCCGCATTCAACCTGTGCCATGCTTGCTCTAGTGTGCAGTCTCCTCGTAGTACGGCGGCAGCATAGCCACCATCACCGTCGCCGCATAGCACCACATTCAACGTTTCCCGTTCGTCAATCAACGCGATCAGCGCATACTGGCTGATAAACGTCCGTTGCGCAGGGGAGAGATCTTGCAGACAGGCTGGTTCGAGCGGAAAATGCTCGAGCAGTTGTCCCACCGCCTGTGACAACACCTCAGAGCACGCCAGCCAGTCACTAAGCGTCTCGAGTGCAACAACGAAACGGTGCCCCAATCTCCAGTAGATCGTGCAACCCGTGGTTGCCTCCACCATCGGTGCGTCGCGGAGTTGTCGGGCTAGCTGGGTGCAATTCTCTGCGATGACACACTTACGTACCGGGGCGGAGAAACGCCCGTGACGCAGGGTGTAAGCCACGTCCTGTAAGCGTATCTCTGGATGTGCGGCCAGTTTCGCCAGCAGGGCGTTTTGCATCTGTTCCAGGGCATTGTGGTTTTTTGCCGAGAGTACAACGACACAAGGCCCCATCTGCTGCGCCCTCGCCTGCGGCGTCGATAACGGCGCTTGTACCACCAGATGTGCGTTGGTGCCGCCCAATCCGAACGCACTCACACCAGCGGTGCGTGGCGTGGTGCCCTCCGGCCAAGGCGTTAAACGGGACACCACTTCAAACGGGCTGTCCTCCAACCCCAGTTGCGGATTAGCCCGTTGAAAATTCAGCGTAGGGTAAAACACCCGGTTAGTAAGACTCAGCACCGTTTTTATGAGACTGGTGATGCCAGATGCCATTTCTACGTGACCCACGTTAGGTTTCACAGCCCCCAGACGCCACGGTGTCGCATTCGGCGCTGGCGTCCCAAACACACGTTTGATGGCCGCGAATTCGATAGCGTCACCCAACGGCGTGCCGCTGCCATGCAGTTCTAGATACTGAATTTGCTGCGGCGTCACCTCCGCCAAGCTATGCGCCTCAATCATCACAGCTTCCTGACCATCAACACCCGGCACGGTATAACCACTGCGCGCACCGCCATCATTGTTGATGGCGCTTCCCTTGATGACGGCAAGGATGTTATCCCCTTGCACCTGCGCGTCTGTAGCCCGTTTGAGCAGCACCATGCCCAAACCACTGCTGTAGACCGTACCGCTCGCCTGCGCATCAAAAGTATGAATCAGGCCATCCTCTGCTTGCAGCCCATCACCGTGCGATTCATAGCTGCGCTGCTCCTCCATGCGAAACGTGACGCCACCCGCTAGCGCCATATCGCACTGACCGCTCAGCAGCCCTTCGCAGGCCAGATGCACTGCCACCAGCGAGGTGGCACAACTGGCCTGAACCGTCACGCAAGGGCCGGTAATATTCAGGCGGTAAGCCAGTTGGGACGTCAAATGATCTTTGTCATTGCCGACCATGATTTGGAGACCACCGAGTTGTGCAAGCTTGTCTGGGTTGTTCATCAGGTGAGTAAGCAAATAGAAGCTGGTACTCACGCCCGCATATAGGCCGACGCGCGCATCGTGCTGCTTCGGGTTGTAACCGCTTTGTTCAAACATCTCCCAAGCACAGGTCAGAAATACGCGCTGCTGTGGATCCATGATTTCTGCTTCTGCACGGCTGTAGCCAAAAAAGTTGGCATCGAACTCCGCCATGTGCTCATAGACGTTGTTCAGCGTAATGTGATTGTGGCCGTTGCTCGGGGTCACTTTGGGGTCCAAAATGTTGCATCCGGTGCGAAGCACCGTTTCGAATGCCGCAACGCTGTGCACGCCGGGGTACCGGCAGTTCATGCCAACAATGGCAATATCGCTTTCACTGTAAGTCATTAGTTTTTCCTTAACGCTGACGCTGGTGACGACGTACAAGTCGTTGCTGGGCGCGGGATCGGGAAGCATCACGCTGCTGTGTTTGATTCACCGCCCGTGCATTGTCCTGCATAGCCTGCAAATAACCGGCAATTCTTTTCACGGTGGTTAAGCGAAATAGCTCAGCAATAGGTACCGTAACCTTAAAAATCTCCTCAATACGGCGATGCAACAGCACGATCTGGATTGAGCCGCCCCCCGCTTCAAAAAAGTTGTCATTCAGTCCGATCTGTTCTCGTTGTAGTACCTCGCACCAGAGAGCGGCCACCTGCTGTTCATAGGGCGAGGCGTGCGCGAGGGCCCTCGACTTCTGTGATGTAGATTGCGACATACGTTGGATAACCTCTTGAACCATTGCCGCCTGATCAATTTTGCCGTTGCCTGTCATCGGCAGCACCTTGAGAAGAAAGAAATGTTGGGGCAGCAGGTAATACGGCAACTGCACGGCTAACTGAGCACGAACACGCGCTAACAGGGCGTCAGTATCGTCAGGATGCAGGTTTTCTGCGGCAGTGATAAAGGCATACAGCTGTCCCTGGTGGCACACCACGGCGGCACTCCCTACGCTGTCGAGCTGTTCAAGGTGGCTTTTGACTTCCCCCAGTTCGATACGGTAACCATTCACCTTCACTTGGGTATCGTTGCGCCCCAAAAAGGCGACTTGCCCGTCAGCAAAGTAGCGCCCGCGATCCCCAGTGCGGTAAATTCGCTCACCACTCGCTTCGCGCCAGACAAAGCTCGCCGCCGTTTTCTCTGCGTCGTTCAGGTAGCCTTGTGCCAGCCCCATCCCGCCAATGCAAATCTCTCCTTCCACCCCGACCGGACATTCCTCCAGTTGCGCATTTAGCACGTATACTGGCTGGTTGCGCAGGCCCCGACCGTAGGGAATACTGGTCCACGTCGATTCCACCTCACCTATCGGGTAGTAGACCGACCAGATGGCGCACTCGGTCGCTCCACCCAGACTGATGATGTCCATCGTTTCATTGAGCCGCTCGCGCATCTGCTCCGGTAACGTTAGCGGGATCCAGTCGCCGCTCAACAGTGCCAGACGCAACGTCGGATAACTCATCCGATCGCCGCTGTGGTATTCGCACAGCATCTGCATCAGTGCGGGCACTGCATTCCAGACGCTTACATGACCGTGTGCCATAACTGTCTGCCAATGACGCGGATCTTTTTCCCGTCCTGCTTCCGGCAGTACCAGCGCTGCACCCACCATAAAAGGCGCAAAGGCATCGTAAACCGACAGGTCAAAGCTCAATGATGACAGCCCGAACACCCTATCCTGCGCATTGAGGCCAAAGCGTTCGTTGATGTCTTCCAGCGTGTTCATGGCCGCACGGTGGTCGATCATCACTCCTTTCGGGGTACCGGTGGAGCCGGAAGTGAAAATGATATAGGCCAGATCCGTGACATCCCCAGCCACTTCAGGCAACGGCGCAGCAGGCGTGTCCAGCATTCCGTCGTCGATGATCAGCACGGGCAGCGACGACTCCAATTGCGTGAGACCCGGCTGCGTTACTTGTACCCGCACCTCGCCCACCGTCAGCAAAAGCTGGCGACGCTGTGGCGGTAGCACCGGATCCACTGGCAGATAGACCGCACCCAGTCGTAAAATGCCGTGTACGGCGGCAATCTGCTGCCAGCCTTTTTCCATCACCACCGCCACGCGGTCGCCATGCTGCACGCCCAGCGCTAACAGGGCGCGGGCCACATGATCCGCCGCCGTCGACAGTTGGCGATAGGTCAATTCACGGATAGGACTGATCAGCGCAGTTTCCTGTGGCGTCAGTGCTGCCTGACGCAGTAACCCATGGTGCAACAAGGCCGTAGGTGCAGGAGCCTGCGTGACCGGTGCACTAACGGTGGGCAGCGCCAGAGAACTATTTACCCCCCACCAACTTTGCGGCATGGCAACCAGCGCCTGCAGCGCATGACAATAAGCACCAAACATCTGATCCAGCAGCGTGGTATCAAACAGTTGCTCGACCGCGTCCCAGTTGAAATGCAACTCCCCAGCCAACTCGATCACCTGGTGATCGAGCCACACCTGCGGTGTTTGGGTAATATTGGCGTCCGGACACAGAGTAAAACGGGTTGTGTCCCGAGGGTCTTGCGCAGTCGTCTCCCCGTCGATATCCAACATACTAGTGAATACCACCGGCATCGGCGCATGGAAACGACCGCTATGGATCAGCGCCTCGCTGGCGCGGATCCCACTGAAACGACGATGTTCGAGATCTTCCCACAGTTGCACCTGAATACGCTGAGCGTTGTGGGCATAAGAGTGCTGGCTGTCGTAACAAACATTCAGCAAGCTGACAGCGGTAAAATCACCAATAACTGCCTCTGCGTTGGGGTAACCCTGCGGGCGGTTGAACAACGTCAGATTGAGCGTAAACGTCGGGCTAAGGCTCCAACGTGCCAGCACTTGGCTAAAGACTGTCAACAACAATGCCGTCTTGGTGATACGTGTGCGTTGGGCCAGCGCGCTCAGCACTCCCCAGTTGTGGGCTGACAGCCGATGACGGCGACGTACGAACCTGATCGCAGACAGTTGCGCCAAATCGCCCTGTACGGGCAGCGTTGGTGGGCCATACAGCTGCGGCAGCGCCCGTTGCCAATAGGCCTGATCGCGTGCATAGGCTTCACTCGCCTGCTCTACCAACAGCGCCTGCACGTAGTCACGAAAAGAGAACGGTAGCAACGGCAGTGACACATGGGGCTCACGGTACAGCATCATCAACTCCTGCTGTAGCGTGCGCATACTCAGAGCATCGGCAATCAGCAGATCGAGACTGAAATGCAAGCGGCCATGTTGCGCCGTGCAAGCCGAATAACTGAAATCAAACAGCGGCCAACGATCTGCGGGATGCACATGATGCGACAGCCGATCGCGGATCGCCATCAAGGCATCGTTTCGTGCGTTAGGGGACAAAGCACTCAGATCGCGCTGCTCTAACTGATACGCCGGCACTTGCGCCAGAATCTGCTGAGTACCGTCGGGGAGTACCCGCGCACGTAGCATTTCATGGCGAGCGATCAGCGCATTCACCGCATGGGTAAAACGCGTAACATTAAAGTGTTCTACGTCAAATTCATGGTAGATGTGGGTCGCGATCGAGGTAGCACCCGTCTGTCGTCCAAGCCAGTAGGCGCGCTGAACATCCGTCAATGGGAACGGTTGATGACGATGCTCAGGGTCGTGCACTATCACCCAGTCATCCTGAGACGCGGCAGCGTCCGTGATAGATTGCTGTGCAATACGCGCACTCAGTGCCCGTAGTGTGGAGTAGTGGAAAATGTCCTTCAGGGTCAAGGCGCAGTGAAAAGTGCGGTTGATCTCTGCTACCAACGTTACCGCCAACAGCGAATGTCCCCCCAAGCGAAAGAAATCGCACTCAGGATCGACGTTTTTTATCGGCAAATAGCGCATCCACAGCGCCAGCAACATCTGTTCCGTGTCGCTCAGCGCTTGCGTCTGCGGCGACACAAGGGAGCTATCGGCAACGAAATTTTCCGCTAACCGCTTACGATCGATTTTACCGTTGTCAGTGTTCGGGAAGTCGGCCACCCTCTGCCACAGCGTTGGCACCATATAGTCTGGCAGTTGCTGCCGAAGCTCGTTTTTCAGTTGCTCGAATAGCGAGGGAGGCTCACTGGTGATGATGAATGCTGCCAGTGCTTTGTGTAACGGTGCTCTTTCAATACAGGCCACCACCGCGGCGTCCACATGCGGATGCCGTGCCAACGTCCGTTCAATTTCGCCTAACTCAATACGATAACCGCGCAGTTTGATCTGGCTATCTTTGCGCCCAACAAAAAACAACTGCCCCTGCGCATCACTCCTGACCAGATCGCCAGTGCGGAACATCCTGCCACCGGGGACCCCTGGTTCTGACAAGAAGAACTGTGCGTTCAACTCAGGCTGCCCATCATACCCTTGCGCCACACCATCCCCGGCGATGTAAAGCTCGCCGTCAACGCCTTGCGGCACTGGATGGCCCTCATTGTCCAGAATGTATATACGGGTATTGGCAATGGGAGCGCCGAGGGTGATGTTTTCCGCTTGGGTTATCTGCGATTTCAGCGACCAAATGGTTGTTTCGGTGGGACCGTAGAGGTTCCACAATGAACCACAACAGCGCAACAGTTCTTCCGCCACTTTCGTTGGCAGCGCTTCACCGCCTGCCAGCACACATAGTTCCGGGTCGCCACGCCAACCCGCCATCAACAGCCCGTGCCAGAACGAGGGCGTCGCCTGCATCAGCGTTGGTCGATAGTCGGCAATCAGCGGAATCATACGGAAGCTGTCTGCGGCGCGTTCCGCCTCTGTCAGATAGAGACTCGCACCGGAGATCAGCGGCAACAGATACTCCAAGAATGAGATATCAAATGTTGGCGTCGTCACCGAGAGCAGCCGGTCTTGCGAGCCAACCGCAAAGGTACGCTGCATATCCAACAACAAGTTCAGCAACCCGCGGTGAACAACGCACACGCCTTTAGGTTCACCGGTACTGCCGGAGGTAAACAACAGGTAGGCCTGCATATCCGGCAACAGCGCGCAAGGTGTAGAATACCGGATCGCATTCGACATGTCCTGCATCAATTCCGGCAACGACAGTTGTACAATTTCACCCCACTCTCCCGGCTGACGGACCACCAGACAGACCAAACGCGCGCGTTGCATAAGGCGTTGCAAACGCGCGGCAGGCTGATGAATATCGAACGGCACGTAGCACGCCCCCACAAACCACGTCGCCAACATGGTTGCAATCACATCCCTGTGACGTGGCAACAGCACGCCAATACGATCGCCCGGTTGTATGCCATGCGCTCGAAAACGCATCGCGATGAACTGCACACGCGCCCAGAGCTCAGCGTAGGTCAGTGTGCCGTCATGCTGCTGTATTGCCAGTTGCTTTGGGTGCTGCACACAGCGCTGTTCAATGATACGCAGCACATCCTGCGGCCCGAGCCACGGGACGTTAGTGGCGTTGAGCGGATCACGCCGCGGCGTTGCGGTCTCCGGTGCATGCAGAGGGATCGCCCCTATCGGGGTCTCCAGTGATGATGTCAACGATAAGCAGTGCTGACGCAGCGCCTCGGCAATCTGCTTCACCACATCAGCATCGTATAACCCCAAATCGTACTCAAAGGAGACGTCGAACGTGGCGTCGTTTTGGAACACCTCGACTGTCATGTCGTATTTGACGGTCTGATTGTGATACGTCACCTGCTCCCAATACGCACCAGCCAAGGTAAAAGCGCGTGGGGTCACGTGGTTATGGTAGATATAGAGGATCTGGAACAACGGTGAATGGGAAAGGCTGCGAGGGAGATCCAGCATATTCACCAAGTTTTCAAACGGCAGTTGCTGGCGCCCCTGCGTCTCTTTCACGCTGGCCTTCACACGCTGGAGCGCCTCGCGCCCTACCTCAACCCCATTAAAATCGGTGTAGATAACCGCAGTGCTGGCATAATAACCAATGCTACTCTGCAATTCCGGGCGAATGCGCCCCGATACTGGCATGCCTATCACCAATCGCTGTTGCTGAGCGTAACGCATCAGCACCAGTTGGAAGGCAGTCAGCATCAGCACGAACGGCGTTGTTTCCTGCGTGCGGGCTACGTGTTTCAACGCGAGGCTTAATGTTTCATCCAGGGTGATGCTGAACCGGGAACCATGTGTAGAGGGTTGTGCCGGGCGCGGGTGCAGCGATGGAAATGTCGACAGCAGAGGCGCGTCTTGCAAACGCGCACGCCAGTAGGCAAGTTCGTTCGCCAGCAAGGTATCCTGGAACCATTCGCGCTGCCAGAAGGCATAATCGGCATATTGCAGCGGCGGCGGAGGCAGCGACGTTTCATTACCAGCATGCAATCGAGCATACTGCTGCTGTAACTCATCGAACAATAGCCGTAACGAGATACCGTCGATGATGATATGGTGCGCGCAAAACACCAAATGACAACCTTGATCGGGTTGAATAATCTGAGTTACCCCCCACAGAGGACCGCGTGCCAGATCGAACCGGGTGTTTATCACCTGCTGAATTACCGCATCTAGCGCTGAAGTTGGGGCCTGCGCTGCCAGCGTGACCGTATCGAGAACTAACGAAGACGCATCATCTATCACCTGGCAAGGCCGATCGTTACGTACTATGATACGGGTACGCAAGATGGCGTGGCGTGCTTGCACATGGCGCAATGCCTCCGTGAGCATCGGCATATCCACCACGCCATGCAAACGATACACCACATAAAGGTTGTAGTTAGTGGCGGTACTGTCGTATTTTTGCAAAAACCACAACCGCTCCTGATTAAACGACAGCGGGATTGCCTGCGCCGGATCCGCTTTGATGATGGGAATGCGGCTGGGCGACACGCCTGATTGCGCCAACTGTCGTAATAGCTTTTCCTTTTTTTCCGCCGGTAACATTCGCGCCAATGCGGCATGATGTATCGTCATGACCGTCCTTTCCTTTTCGCTGTGTTAAATACTTTTGCCAACGTCACTCATTAATCATGTCGTTAACTAGCACGGCAAGTGCGGACCCTCCATCATCCTGCTGCTCCTGCTCGACCAACTGCGCTAACGCGCGCACGCTGGCATCCTCCATCACGTCGAAAAAGGAAAGAGTGACGGCGAACCGTTCCTGTACCTGCGCCAGCAACATGCCCAGCATCAATGAATGTCCGCCAGCTTCGAAGAAGTTGTCGTCAATGCCCAAGCCGTCAATTCCCAGCAATGCTTCACAAATCGCCACTAAGCCGCGCTGCGTTTTGCTCTCTGGAGCCGCGTAAGGCACCGAAAACGCCGGACGCGGCTGACGGCGCACCGACGGTTCGCTAGGGATGACACTTCCCGCGTCCGCCACCGGCGTTACGGCGCTCCTCTGTTCTTCTGGACTGTCGACCCAGTAACGGATTTTGTCAAAGGCGTAGGTCGGTAGAGAGACACGGCGCGGTTGCTCACCTGCAAACGCAGACAAATCGATGTTATGCCCTCGCACCCAAAGCGCTGCCACGGTATCTAAGATATGTTTGTGCTCATCGCTGCTGCGGGCACCTGCTGGCAGCGAGCTGAACGCGAGACGATCACCTAATGCATGACCGTTGGTCAGCTGGGTCAGGGTGGCACCTGGCCCGATTTCCAGAAAATCGACATCAAATGTAGCTTGCGCCTCTTGCAGTGCAGCGGAGAACTGCACAGGCATCAGCATCTGTTCAATCCAGTAGTCCGGTGTGGTGAGAGTGTCGGCACTGACGTGCGCGCCGGTTACGGTAGAGATGATGGTGAGCGTCGGCGGGTTCAGTCGTACATTCTCAAATGCCTGACGTAGCGCCTGCGCCGCATCTTGCATCATGCTAGAGTGGAAGGCATGAGAGGTATGCAATCGTTTGTTGATGATGTTCTGCTCCGTCAGACGCTGGCTGACGGCGAGGATCTCCGACGTAGGCCCGGCGATAACCGAATAGTCAGGGGCGTTAACAGCGGCAATCGCCAGCGGGGCGGTAATCAGTGCGCGAATCTGTGCTTCGGGCAGCGCCACCATCAACATGGCACCGCTTGGTGCCTGATGCATCAGCTCTGCTCGACGCGCCACCAAGCGCAACGCATCCTCTAAAGAGAACACGCCTGCCAACGTCGCTGCCACCCATTCGCCCAGCGAATGACCAATCATTACCGTTGGCGTGATTCCCCAACTGAGCCACAATTGGGCTAAGGCATACTCGACGCTGAACAGCAGCGGTTGTGTGAGGCAGGTTTGCGCAAGGCGTTCGCCTTGGGCTAACGAGACTTCTGCTCTGAACAACTCATGGCGGATATCCAGTTGGTATTCACGCTCGAGTAACGTCGCGCAACGGTCGAAGGCATCGGCGTAGGCCGGCCAAACCTGATAGAGCTGATGGCCCATGCGCTGATATTGGCTACCCTGCCCGGAAAACAACAGCCCCAGCCCGAGCTGTGTCTGCGCTACACCACGAGCAAACGGCGCTGTCGCGGCCTGCTGCAACAGCGTCCCGGCAGCATGTAGATCTCTGGTTACGAGCGCGGCGCGATGTGCGAAGGCTTTACGTCCCTGTGAGAGTGTCCACGCCAGATCCCGCCTATCCGGCAGCGATTCATGTTGCAGAAAATCGGCAAAACGCGCCAGCCCCGAGGATAAGGCACTGTCGGTCTTGGCAGAAAACGGCAAAATACTGTAGGCAGGTACAGGCGCTCGCGCTTGCAAGTCAACGGCTGGCGCTTGTTCCAGCACAACATGGGCATTGGTGCCGCCCATGCCAAGCGAGGTGACGCCCGCGCGACGGATGCCGCTTTCCGGTTGCCACGGTTGACAGGTAGTGTTGATGTAAAACGGACTATTGGTCAGATCGATCTGTGCATTGGGCCGTTCAAAGTGCAATGTTGCGGGAATTATTCCCTGCTGCACTGCCAGCGCGGTTTTTATCAACCCTGCGACGCCCGCTGCCGTATCCAAATGGCCGATATTGGTTTTTACCGACCCCAGCGCACAGTACTGCTTTTGTGACGCGCCCGCAAAGGCTTGGCTTAGCGCAGAAAACTCAACCGGATCGCCCAAACGCGTACCGGTACCGTGGGCTTCCACATAAGTGATATCCTGCGGTGTCAAACCTGCCAACCGCTGTGCCTGAGCAATGGCGCGCGCTTGGGCATCCACGCTCGGCGCGGTATAACTGATCTTCTCCGAACCGTCGTTGTTGACGGCAAATCCTTTGATGACCGCATAGATGTTATCGCCATCACGCAGCGCTTCATCAACACGCTTTAACACCACCAGCCCCGCGCCGGTGCCGGGCACAAATCCGCTGCTGTTATCGGAAAACGCCCGACAGTGGCCATCGGCGGCGGTGATCCCACCTTCCTGCGACAAGTAGCCGGTTTTTGCTGGTGGCCCCAGCGTTACTCCGCCAGCAATCGCCATGTCACACTGCCAAGTCAACAGACTTTGGCATGCCACGCACACCGCCACCAAGGATGTCGATGAGGAAGTCTGCACCGTGATCGCCGGGCCGCGCAGGTTGAGGTGATAGGCGATGGTAGTAGTGATACTGTCTTTGTCGTTACCAATGGCCGCCTGCAAACTGCCAGAAGAGAAAACGCGTTTAAAGTGCGGCATCAAGTTCAGCATCAAATAGGAATCCATGCTTTTGCCAGCAAAAATACCCACATCCCCCGGATAATCGGCAGCCACATAGCCCGCATCTTCGAAGGCTGCCCACGCGGTTTCCAACAGGACACGGTGCTGAGGATCCATCAGCTCCGCCTCTCGGGGTGCGATACCGAAGAAAGCAGCATCAAATTTATCGATGTCAGCTACCTCCCCTTTGGCCTTGACGTAATCTGGGTGCTGAACAAATTCAGGACTGATTCCCATCGCCAGCAGTTCCTCATCGCTGTAAAAGGAAATGCACTCTCGGCTTGCCAGAAGATTTTCCCAAAACGCCTGTACCGTATCGGCTTGAGGGAAACGCCCCGCCATCCCAATGATAGCTATACCAAAATCATTCTCTGCCATGTTGCTTTCCCCCTATATTCAGGTTTATCACGCGTTTCATTCAGTGGAATCAGTGATGACTGTCGGTTGTGGCTGCCCAGCGCGTGTGACCAAAGGCCAAACGCTGCTTCGCCGCACGCAGTTGTGTCTGATCTCCTGTGGTCCCTTGCGCTGCGTCCGGGGCCAGCAGAAATTCCGCCAAGCGTTTGATGGTAGTGAAGCGCAGCAGGTCAACCAACGCCACGTGCTGACCGCACTGCTGCCCGATGTATTGCTGCATCTGTACTAGCAGAAGTGAGTGTCCACCGAGATCGAAGAAATTTGTGGTGGTGCCGACACGCTCCAGGCCAAGCAACTGCTGCCAGATCTCCGCCAGACGCTGTTCCAGTTCGGTTGCCGGAGGGACATACTCGCCCGGCCCTTCCAACTGCCGCAGATCGACCAGCGGCAGGCACTGGGGATCGATTTTGCCGTTTACACCTAGCGGCATGGCGCTCAGCGGCACGTAGAGCAACGGCAGCATATGCAACGGAAGCCGCAGGCTGAGCCATACGCGCAATTGCTGAGCATCCAGCGCAACGCCGTTGACGCTGCAATAGAAGGCCACTAGTAGCGGCGTTGCCGCCGCATTGCGTCGCACATCGACCCACGCATCAGCAATATCCGGATGCTGTTTCAGTAGGCTTTCGATGTCGCCCAGTTCAACTCGGTATCCACGGATCTGCACTTGGCGATCTTGTCTGCCGAGATAGAACAACATCCCGTCGGTTGCCCAACGAGCACGATCGCCAGTTTTCAGCACCCGAACGCCAGGGTATTCCGGCAACTCGACAAAGCGCTCGGGATCCTGTCGTGCATCAAGGTAGCCGGGCGAAATGCCCAGACCAGAGAAACAGAGTTCTCCACAGGCACCTGGCGGTACCAAACGATTATATGCATCCACCACATAAGCTTGGGTGTTCTGAATCGGGCGGCCAATGGGCAATGCTCCCGTTTCTTGCTCCCTACGCTTTGCGACAGGAAAGTAGGTCGAGCAGATACCGCTTTCGGTCAGGCCATAACCGTTAACCACTGCCATGTGCGGCAGAAGCGGCGCTATCTGCTCATACTCTAACGCTTCACCACCGCACAGAAACAAGCGCAGCGATCCCATCGACTGAGCCAGCACAGAGAGGCTGGCAGAAAGCGATGGGGTGGTGCTCAGGATAGTCACCCGCTGAGATGCCAGCAGCGCAATGAGCGCATCACTATCCAAACTCTGCGCTTTTTGCGCCAATACTAAGGTACCGCCAGCGGCGAGCAGCGGCAGTACCTCCCCGACAAAGCTAGCAGACGCGACTGAGGTAATGGGTAGCAGAACATCCTGATGCGTCACTTGATAGCTGGATATAAAGGATGCGGTTAAGTTGACCAGATTACGTTGGCTGAGTCGGACGCCTTTGGGCTGCCCGGTAGTACCGGAGGTAAAGATCACCACCGCATCGCAATCTAAAGCATCTGGCGCAACACTAACTGGCAGGTTCGGTATTTCTGTCAGCAGGCTACGCCAGTCAGGCACTAGCACCCAAGGTATCGTCAGCCCATGAGGGGATTCCAGCGGTTGCGCCACCAGCAGCATGCACGGCGTTGCCTGCGCCAAGATCAGGGCATTGCGGGCCGCTGGCGCGTTACCATCCAGCGGCACATAGCTCGCCCCCAAAGAGAGGATCGCCAATTGTGCGATAATCAATTCGAAACAAAAAGGCAGTTGCAGTGCGACAGATTCTCCGCGTTTTACGCCTTGCGCACGCAGCCAAGTACACATCTGCATCGTGGCCTGTTGCAATTCGCCATAGGTCATGGCGTCGTCAGCGTGGCGCAAAGCCACCTGTGTAGGGCGCTGCTGGCAGTGCGGTAACACTAGCGCCAGCAGGTTATCTACGGGCGGCAGAGCAACTTCAGTGGCGTTGTGCCGCGCCAGCCAAGCGTGCTCTCGAGGGGTGAAACGAATCAAATCGCGGACTAACTGCGTGGGTTGGCTGCTGGCCTCATCTAGCAGTTCTCTCCACTGCGCCACCAGGTGCTGAATACGATCCGCACTGTATAACCCAGCGTCGTATTCGAAAGTGCCGGTGATGCGCCCATCGATATGCTGCATACTTAGCGAAATATCCACCTGAGATGCACTGGTATCCAACAATAATGGTGTAACGTTGACACCGTTTAGTGTCGGGCTCGCCAGAGGCATATTGTCGAGTTGGAACATGCACTGATATATTGGGAAATGTCCGGCGCTGCGATCCACATTCACTGCGCGCACTATGTCGGTAAATTCGAGACGCTGGTGCCTGAAAGCGGCAAACAGAATACCTCTGATCGTCTGTACTAACTCGGAAAACGATGCCGCTTCGTCAAGAGGTAAGCGCAGCGGTAGTACGTTGACCAGCGGCGCGATCATATGCTCCTGTTCTTTCGTCAGCCGCGCAGCAATCGGCATACCGACGATGTATTCCTGTTGACGCGCATTACGATGCAGCAGGAGGACGAAGGCGGTCAGCAGATAGTTATACAACGACACGCGCTGCGCACGCGCCGCCGCCAACACTCGCTCGCATGTGTTGGCAGACAATGCGAAGGCAACAAACGCGCCTTGGTAACGTGCCACCTTCTGACGCGGTTGATCGGTGGGGATATCAAGAATCGGCAACGTCCCCGCCAGGGTATTTTGCCAGTAACGCATCGCGTCCTGATAGGCGTCACTCTGACGCCACTCTTCTTGGTACTCCATGTAGTCGGCATACTCCAACAACGGTTCTGGCGTCAGCGATTCACCGTTATATGCGGCCTGCAATTCGCGTAACAAAACGCCTTTCGACCAGCCATCACTGATGATGTGGTGCAGATGAATCAACAATACGCTACGATCGTCATCGAGCGTCAACAGTTCAAACCGGCACAGCGGTGTGCCTGACGTTAAGGGCATGGGGTGTGCCGCACGCTGGTTGATCATCGCCTGTAGCGCGTTATCATCACTCACCGAGGGGAGTGGCACTATGGTCAGCAACGCCTGCGACGATACGCACTGAGGCACCGCCAATACTGGTTGTCCATTGTGGGTTTCCGCCATAGCACGTAACAGAGTATGCCGACTCATCAATTGACGAATCGCGCCGTCCATCCGCGTGCGATCCAGTTCTCCTTCAAGCAGCAAGGCGGTGGGGTTATTGTATAGTGCAGTATGCGGCGCCAATTGTTGCATAAACCACATCGACGATTGAGCCGATGACAACGGTAGGTAGCGCACGGCGGGAGTTTCACGTAAATCGACGCGACTGGCTGAGTACGCCCGCGCCAAGTCGAGCAACGTTTTACGACAGCACTTGCCATTGTCGGAGAGTGGTAACTCTGACATTGCCAACAAACGGTTCGGCAGCATGTAGGCAGGCAAGTTTTTGGACAGTGCGTCCATTAAGGCCGCCAAATTGAGCGGCACGCTACTGACGACAAAAGCGTAAATCAACTGATTGTCGGGATCATCCTGATCCGCCACCACGACTGCCTGCTGTACCCCCGGGAAACGCATCGCATGGGCTTCGATTTCTCCCAATTCAACGCGCAACCCTCTAATTTTAATCTGAAAATCATTACGGCCAATGTAATGAATTTGTTGGCTTTCCCCGTCGCGCCACACCAGATCTCCAGTTTTATACAGCCGCTCCGGTTTCCCTAAATGGCGCAAAGTTGGATGTATAGTAAAACAGCGATCAGTTAACGCCACGTTGTTGAGATAGCCACGTGCCAGCCCGATACCAGCGAGATACAGTTCGCCCTCTTCGCCGTCTGCTACCGGATTACCATGGTCATCCAGCACATAGAGTCGGCAACCGTCAATCGCTTGACCGATAGGGATATCGTCGTAGTCGTACCCGCGCAGGCAGCGGTGATGACTGACATCGATTGCTGCTTCGGTCGGGCCATAGAGATTTATAAGATCACCCTGCGCCACCGATTGATAAAAGCGAGCCACACTGTGGACCGTGAGTTTCTCACCGCTGGAAAACACTAATCGCAATGAGGCGGTCAAACGAGGATCCTGTTTCATCTCCAGATACTCGACAAACAGGTTCAGCATCGAAGGGACAAAGTGCACAACCGACACGCGGTGACGCTGAATCAGTCGAGCCAAGGTTCGCGGATCGCTCTCCAGTCCGGACGGTAACAGCACTACAGATGCGCCGTACATCGCCCACCAGAACATCTCCCAGACAGAGACGTCAAAGGTGTACACCGTCTTCTGAAACAGCACGTCCTGAGAACTGATAGGATAAGCGTTCTGCATCCAGACAATTCGGTTTAGCAGCGCTGCATGTTCCGTCGCCACCCCTTTAGGGACACCGGTGGAACCGGAGGTGTAAATAATATACGCCAGTTGCCGCGCATGTGGTCGGTAACGCAGATCCGTCGTTGGCATGGCACTGACCGCCGCGCTGTCGATTTCGACGCGAGGAATCGGCCAGCGATCACCATCGTCAGTACCGATCAGACAAACAGCGCCGCTGTTGCTCAGTATATTTTCAATGCGGCTGCGCGGTGCATTGTACGCCAGCGGTAAATAGGCACCACCAGCTTTTACAATAGCGAAAATGGCAATCAGCATTGCCATGCCGCGCGGCAGGCGGATAGCTACCACACGATCCTCGCCGATCCCCAGCCCACGCAGATAATGCGCCAGTTGGTTAGAGCGTGCATTAAGATCGTGATAGCTCAGCGCCGCGTCCCCCATCAATACAGCGGCTTTTTCCCCATATTCTCCGGCGATACGATACAAATAGTCGACTATCGTTTGGTCGTCGGTAGGCAACTGTCTCATAATCCCTTGCTGTTCCATAACTCTGGCCTTCAAAGCGAGATAAGTACGTAAAATGGCGTGACGGGTTACGCCTGTCCGCCGTTGTCGGAAGCCAACCGCGCGTGGCAGGCGTCGATTTCTGCCTGACTACTGCCTTTGAGTTGAAATCCCTGTTCAAGAAGCTCATGCAAAAAAGCAATGTCCTCTTCGCTGGATGTGCCGCGCTGCTCAATCTGCTGGATGCGCTCAAAAAAACGACTGAGCAATTCTTTCAATTGCGCACTGGCAGCCACATCGGCGGCGCGGTGATGGCGTGTGGCTGTCAGGGCGTTAGTGAGCAGCGTGATGCGTTGGCGGCGCACGGCTTCCGGATCGGTCTTCACCGCCATGTTATCCCCCAGCACCAATGCTAGTTGCGCACGATCATGACGATTGTCAAATGCGTAAACTGGTGCTGGATAGCGATTCTCCAGCAGCAGGTTTTTCAGCACACTTTGCGGACCGATCTCTATCGCGATCGGTGACAAGTGTCCTGTCAGGTAGGTGAGAGAGCGCTGCCACTGCACTGGCTGAGAGAGCTGTTGTTCTAGCCACTGGACTGGCGTGACCGTATCGGGATAGGGTTGAGCGTTGACATTGGAGATCACTGGGCAGCACGGACGTCGCCATTCGCAGCGATCCAGCGCCTTGCGCAATTGCTGTCCGCAAGGTTTCAATAGTGGGCTGTGGTAAGGAACACCACCAATCAGCGGCACTACTTCGACTTGGCGATCATGATCCAGCAGGTATTGCTCGGCGGCGATAATGGCCGAGTTTTGTCCGGATAACATAAACTGTTGCGGCGAATTGAAGCAGGCAATACCGACCTGCTGTCGGGTTTCACGCTCCGCCACCTCGCACGCCGCTGCCACCAGTGCCTGATTCCCTTGCTTGATGATAGTGGTACTCGCGTCCATTTCGCGGGCGATCTCACTGGCTAAACGGCTACGCATCGCCACCAGCGCCAGTGCTTGGGAAAAGCTCAGCGCACCACTACAGGTCAGCGCAGCATATTCGCCCAAACTATGACCCAACATATAACGTAGGTTGACATGGACACCGGTTTGCGCCAAAAACTGCTGCCACGCGACAAAGTGGGCCACGCTGGTGGTATAGATAGCCAGCGCCATTGCCGTCGGCTCAGCAAGTTGTACCAAAGTACCCGACAGGCACAGCGCTGCCATGTCCCGTTCCGTGATCTGGCTAGCTTCATCAAACAGAGTACGCACCTGCGGATAACGCTCATACAGCCACCGTGCCATGCCTACATATTGCGAACCGGAGCCAGGGAACATCAGTGCGACATCCTTCGTCATGCTTCACTCCCCATCATGTAATTCATCGCAATTTGGATTTCATGAATTTGCGATGTCCCTTCGATGATTTCCATGATTTTGGCGTCGCGGTAGTAACGTTCGACGGCATAATCGGCATGGCAACCATTCGCACCGAGCAGTTGCACCGCCTTCCCGGCCACGTCCACCGCAGCTTTGGAAGCGACATACTTCGCCATCAGGATTTGGTTTATCATGGCCGGGTGCAGCGTTTCGCGGTATTCCGCCGCGCTGAAGCACATTAGTTGCGCACTGCGCGTTTGGGTCAGCATTGTGGCAAACAAGTGCTGAACAATGCCATGAGAAAATAACCGCCGCTTGAACTGTTTACGCTGGCGGATGTAGCGCGCTGCCACATCCACAGCGGCCCGACATAATCCTAGGCTGCCACAAGCGGTGGTGAACCGCCCTTCATTGAGCGCAAAATTCACCGCCAGCGGTACCCCAGGGGTGAGCGGACCGAGCAATGCATCCTCCTTCAGGCGGCAGTCATTAAAATGCAGCTCTGCCAACATATTGCCGCGTAACCCCAACATGTCGTTGAGTGGAGTGATAGTAAAGCCGTCGGTATTGCGATCGATAAGCACTGTCGCTAATTGATTACCACAGTGGATTAAAACAATAAAAAAATCAGCAATCTGCCCTAGCGTGATCCATTTCTTTTTCCCGTTCAGCCGCCAACCGTCGCCATCCTGCTGTAATTCTGTTTCCACGTTCACTAAGTCACTGCCGATATTCGGCTCTGTGAGGGCAATCGCGCCGATCAATTCCCCCGTTGCCAGCTTTGGCAAATAATGGGCTTTTTGCGCTGCGCTGCCCACGCGTTGCAGCAGCGTGCTGACCATGCCAGTCACTGTTATGAGATTTTCTAACGAACCGTGAACCCCAGCCATCACTTCATGCAAAGCGCACAGTTGATAAGAATCGTAACCTCGTCCGCCATATTTTTGGGGGATTGACGCACCTAAGTACCCGGCCTGCGCCACGCAAGAAATAATGTCTGGCACAATAAACTGCTGACGTTCAATATTCTGTGCAGCCAGGGCGAGATGTTGTTTGGCAAACAGGACTGCCTCTTGCTGAGCCAGCTCATAATTTTCAGTGCACATAGTTTACTCCAGGCCTGTTTGTCGCTGAATGAGCTCCACTATTTTATTGACGGTAGCAATCTGTTCTGTTTTCAACTCACTCACTTCCAGCTCAACCTGAAAATTTTTTTCTATAAACAGTATGATTTGCACAGTAAATAACGAATGGACAAGCCCGAGAGAAAAAATATCGTCATCATCGTTCAACGTATGCCCACGTAATGAGCGTGAAAGAAATTCCCGAATGGCGGCTTTCATATCTTGCTTTTTCATATTCATATCCCTATCTGGTTAACCCAGAATCACTGCTCGGCGTACGTCTGTTGATAGCGATAAAACCCCTGCCCTGATTTCACGCCCAAATACCCTGCATCGACCATTTTCTTTAATAAAAAGCTGGGGCGATACTTATCATCATTAAAACTTTCATATAGCACCTGCAACGATTGCAAAATCGTATCCAAGCCAATCAAATCGGCAGTTTGTAGTGGCCCCATCTTGTGCCCGAAGCAGGTTTTAAACAACGTATCGATATCCTCAGCACGGGCGATCTGCTCCTGCACCATAAATATGGCTTCGTTAACAAAAATCATCATGGCACGATTAGTGACAAAGCCCGGAGAATCATTGACCACGATGCCGGTTTTATTCAACTGAGCAAATAAGTGGTGAAATATGTTCAGTGTACGCTCTGCAGTATGTACACCACGGATTAATTCGACGGTGTGCATCAGCGGTACCGGGTTCATAAAATGGACGCCGACTACATTCTCCGGATGTCGCATTAATTTTGACAACGCAGTGATAGATATGGCGGACGTATTAACACCAAACACTGTCGACGCGCCGCAGATCGTATTCATCCGTGTGTATAGTGCATTTTTTTTCTCTATATCCTCAGTAATATTCTCAATCACCAAATCACATTCTACAATGTCGTCCAACTCAGTTGTGAAACGGATATTTTCCATTATCTCCGCTGTGCTATGCGTCTTTTTTTTATGCTGCGGGTGAAAATTATATAAGCGTAAGTTCGCTTCGATCATCTGTCGGCATTTATCCAACTGAGATTGAGAAATATCCACAACGTTAGTTGATATGCCGTATTGCGCCATGTTATGAGCGACGCCAGTTCCCATTACTCCTGCACCTATTACCGCCACGTTCATCATTGAGCTCCTTTACTGACAGGCTATTTCGAGGTTGTCTTCGCCCCCCAGTTGCGCCGCGATATGCGCGTAGATATTGCGCGGATTGGGGTTTTCCATCAGGGTCAAAAGATCGATATGTACGTTGAAATCGCGTTCTAAACGGGAGGTCAATTGCGTCACCAGCAGCGAATGCCCGCCTAATTCAAAAAAGTCGTCGTCCACCCCGACCGGCGATATTTCCAGCAACAGTTCCATCAGACCTGTGATATACTGCATACCCCGCGAGTGTGCGGCTACGAAAGGTACGCTTAACACGGGACGTGCCTGATAAGGGTGGTGCGTTTCGGGTCCTGCTTCGGGTTGGGTCTCCACACTACCCATTACCCGTCCAGGCAATGGGTAGTGGTTGTGTGCGAAGGGATATGCTGATGCGCTCCCGCGTTGCGGCAGCGGAGTGCCGTACCACACGGCCCAATCCACATTGATACCTGCACACCACAGTTGCGCCACGTAGCGCAATACATCAACGTCTTCTCTTATTTCCGGCGGCAGCCTAACCCAGTTGATACTGTGAACGCCCTCCCCCAGTTCTCGGGTATCTGCCAACAGCGCTTCACTCCAAAACCCTCTGTCGTTACGCTGTGCATCGGTGATGGGATTTCCTTGCCAAGCCAGCACGTAGCCGGGGATAGGTTCATGGCGCTCAGGAAGCCAGAGATGAAGCGCCTTTTGCTCCATTTCCCACAGCAAATGCAACACGTCTTGCGTCGCAATCATGCCACTGGCTGCAGCGGCAGGCAAAAGGCCTGTTCCAGCACCCGACAGCAGTGTTAATGTCGGTAGCAGGTTCATCCAGGTTTTTAGCGCGGCGATAGTCTGGCAGCCTCTGATTAGCAGGCTGCTGTTCGCTTGTGCCGCCCACGTTTCAGCGTGGCAATAAGCGGGTGGAATATTCATGCCGTCGAGTAATGCCGTCAGAGCAGTCGCTTCGCGTTGATAATGTGCCGAATGCGCCAGCCACTGTGCGTAAGTACAATCGTTCGTAGTACGTAGATCTGGACAGTGTAGGCCCCAAGGAGCGTCGGGCATTAGGTTATCCAGCGATGCCAGCATCGCTTGCGTACCATCGTTTTCCACTTGTATCACTCGGCGGCAATCAAACACGGGGCGCGCCACTTGTTGTGTGTAGGCTAGCGTTGACGCATCAAGGGTAGCCAGCAACGGGGTAAGCTGTTGCGTCAGCTCATCCAACTGCTCGAAAGACGGCGCGGAGAGAGGGATAAACACCGGTGCTCGCACTTGGTCATGGTCATCGCGCACCGCAGGATTCAGCCCTTCCAAAATCATATGCACATTAGTACCGCCAATGCCAAAAGAACTGACGCCAGCGCGGGGCGGCATCCGCGATGCGGGCCACTCCTGCGGCTGTATCGGGATATAAAACGGTGAATGCGCCAGATCCAGCTTCGAGTTAGGCATTTGATAGTTGGCGAGCGGCGGAATGGTCCGGTGATGAAGTACCAGCGCCGTCTTGATTAACCCAGCCACGCCCGCCGCCGCGTGGGTGTGGCCAATATTCGCCTTTACAGCCCCTAGTGCACAGTATTGGCGGTGTGAAGTATCGAACGCCTCCGTCAACGCAGCGAACTCGATAGGATCGCCAATACGGGTGCCGGTACCGTGGGTTTCAACGTAGCCGATGCTTTCTGGGCTTACTTCTGCCAGATGACAGGCCGCACAAATGACCGCCTTCTGTCCCTCATGACCAGGCGCGACAAAACCGATTTTTTGTTTACCGTCATTGTTGACCGCGCTACCCCGGATCACCGCATAGATGCGATCGCCCGCTGCCAGAGCATCTTCCAAACGCCGAAGCACAACCACACCCGCGCCATCGCCAAACAGGGTGCCAGAAGCCTGACTGTCAAAAGGACGGCAGTGGCCATCGGTGGAGTGGATCATGCCCTGTTGACAGAAGTAGCCTGACTTCTGCGGTAAATCGATAGTAATTCCACCCGCCAACGCCAGATCACATTCGCCAAACAACAAGCTGCGGCAAGCGATATGCGTTGCACTCAGAGAAGTCGAACAACTGGTGTAGAGACTATACACCGGACCGTTGAGATTGAGACTGTAGGCAATGAGATGTGCGAGCAGATCCTTATGACCATAGATGCCAGACTCAAAACGATTCAGCGCATCGCCGCCAATCTGTGACAGCGAACGCCGTAGCCAATCCACATCTTCTGACGCCCCCACGAATACCCCGGTGATCAGATCGCTGGTACGTTGGGCATAGCCTGCATCTTCCAGCGCATGGTAGGCAACTTCATGTAATACGCGGGATTTCGGATCCAGAGTCTGCGCCTCTTTGTGACTGTAACCGAAAAATGCAGCATCAAAGTCGCATATGCCCTCGATATAGGGCTTGGCCCGTACATAGGCCGGGTTGTCCAGAGTACTCTGTTCGACGCCTTCGGCCAGCAACTCCTCCTCGCTAAAGAAGGTGACGCACTCTTTACCCTGAACGATGTTATGCCAGAATTCGTGTAACGTCCGGGACTGCGGGAAACGGACCGCCATACCAATAATGGCGATTTCCATGCCGTTCATTTCGCTTGCGTATTCCATAAACTTCATTACCTTTCTTCAGGGCGAGGAGGCGCCCGGATTAATGCAAAGACGTGTGACTGCGCGCAGTATTTTTCGCAATTTGCAAAGCACGTTTTGCTATCTGATTCGCGCGCGTATTCGTCTGTACTGCAGGCTGTGGTGATGGCGCATTTGACTCGCCCTCCGGGGGCTGGCAAAACGTCGCCAGCTGGCGCACGGTGGCGTGGTTGTACAGCGACACCACGCTCACTTGCGGATAGTGACGCGCCATTTGCCCACTCAGTTGCACCATATCGAGTGAGGTTGCCCCTAATTCGGCATAGTTGTCGTCAATGCCTACTCTATCCAGACCCAGATACTCTTCCAGGATTTGGCAGAGCACGCGTTCCACTTCACGTGTCGCGGGGCTGTAAGGCACGCCAATTTCCGGACGGGGCCGCTTTTTCACTGTCTGCTGAGTAATCGTATCGTTAGCGGCAGACGGTACACCGCGATCCACCCGGTTGCCCCGCGCTAATCTATCGATCGCCCGAGGTGAGAGCAGCAGTTGCGCCCACGGACTGCGAGTGTTCAGTATCGGCCACAATTGGCGCATCACCTCGGCATTGCTCATGCTGAGCGCATAGCCGCCGAGGCGCCTTTCTGCTATCATGGCGTTCAGCCGGTCCATGCCTGCCGCAGTGCGATGCGTTACCACCACCTTGCCAATATGCTGCGGCGTGGTCAGGGTGGCGAAGGCGCGTGCAACCTCGGGCAATGGTACGGATTTGCATGGAAGGAGCGGTAGCGTGTTATCATCTATCCAAGCGACAATCTGTTGCAGGTAGCGACTAAACGCACCATGCGCCGCGTGAAAATTAATCGGAATAAAGGTGCCGCCTTGGGCGAAGAAACGCATCGGTAGCGCTTTGTCTTCCACAATGTCCTTGCTGCCCAGCTCAAGAAAACGGCCCAGCGGTGCCAGCAGCGCGAGGCTAGCGTCAAGCAGACGGCCTGTGAGGGAGTTAAGGATCACATCCATCCCCTGTCCGTCCGATGCGGTCAGCAGAGTGGCAGCGAACTGTTCGTCGTGTGAATCAGCTACGGCATGTACGCCTAGCGAAAGCAAGTAATCGCGTTTCTGCTCGCTACCTGCTGTGGCGAAAATCTGTGCTCCGCAGCGTTTGGCAATATGTAGCGCAGCCAAGCCAACGCCCCCCGCCGCACTGTGGATCAATACTCGTTCTCCGGGTTGCAAATTAGCGCGCACCACCAGTGCGTAATAGGCGGTGAGGTATGCGATAGGCAGCGCAGCCGCCTGTTCGATGCGACAATGGGCTGGTTTTCTCACTACGCAATCGCTTTCTACCCGTGCGTACTGGACAAAACCACCGTTTAGCACCGCCATAACATCCTCTCCCGGGGCAAATTCAGTGACATTTTTACCCACGCGAGTAATGCGTCCGGCGCACTCCAGTCCCAATTGCAGCGGAGCCTCACCCGGCTGCTGCCGGAGCAATCCCGTGGTGAACAGCACATCCTTAAAGTTCAGTCCGGTGGCCAGTACCTCAATCTCTACTTGTGAATCCCCCAGCGCTAAGCGCGGCGTAGGGCACAACGCTAGCTTTCCTGCCCCCTCCCCCTCAGCGGCCAGCCGCAGTTGGTAGTTATCGGCACTGGGCACGCGCAGTCGCGTGTCGTCATCGACATCTTGTATGTGGAGCTGTACCTTGCGCTTCACCATTGCCGCACAGCGGGCAACCATCTCGCCTGCCATGTCGTAGAGCGTGAAAGCGTAGCTGTCACCCTCCTCATCGTGCCGATTGACAGTCAGCGCCACATGTAAGGTGTTCGGCAACGGGCGGTACAGGCGTAAATCCTGATAAAGGAAAGGTACCGAATCAGTATGAAAACCAGGCAGTTGTTCGACAACACTGCTGGCGATGTCCAACAGCGCAGGGTGCAGTGCGATCGTATCATTAGCGGCAACGGTGGGCAGGGCCAGCGTTGCGAAAACCTGAGTCTGGGCGGTATTGCCATACAGTTGTTGTACGCTGTGCCAGCGCGGCCCATAGTGGAAGTGCGTGCTCGATAATTCCTTTGTTGGAGGAGTGATAGTGTGCATCTCGCGCATCAGCCCCGTGAGATCGCACACAACATTATCGTCTACCATCAGACGCGTCGCCCTGCCTCTGGCATGGGTTGTTAACGTGCCACTAAAGCGCTCCGTCATTGATTTCACCTCGACACTAACTCCTTGCCCGTTAGGTGAAATGTCAACAAAAACGTCAACACTGCAGTTGTCCATCACAGTCAACGGTGCCAAAAAGACCAATTCATCAATGCAGATTTGGTCTTGCACAAAGTAATGGCGCAGAGCTTCATACGCCAGCGCCAGATAGCCGGTTCCCGGCAGCGTGGCGATACCGGATATCCGGTGCTCATCCAGCAGCCAATCGGACTCGGGGGATAATCGCGCGTAGTAGCTGGTGTCAGCCCCTTGTTGTTTATAAGCCTGTAGCAACGTTCCCGTCATCAATGGGCGCAGTCCACGCAAGACATCGTATTCACTGCCGTTTATAGCATCCAACAACATGCCCTGCTCACGCAATGCATCCAACCCGATACTGAGCGCATTCACCTTGTAGCGGGTACGCAGTTGCTGTGCCAGTGCATCCAAATAGGCGCTGGCGGTAGCATAGCCTGTCTGGCCAATCTCCGCATTCACGGCAGCCAACGAGTTACAGAACAGCAGTAGCAGACGCTCATCCAGCAGATTCCGTTGCGCTAACGCATGCAGCACATTAGCAGTACCCCGTTCTTTCACCGTTAGCGTGTCGCGTAGCGCAGATTCGCTCAATTGATGCAGTGTCAATGTGGTGGTAGCGTCGGCAGCAAAAATCACGCCATCCAACCGTCCATAGCGTTCGAGCAGAGTTGCCAGACAAGCTCTAACCGCCTCCGCCTGCGTCACGTCGCAGTGGATAACGTCTAATGCGTCCTGCTGCACCGCTTCATGGTGATAACCTGTGCGGCTGCTCAGTACCACACGGACTCCCTCACGCTGAGCAAGCGCTTCGCCGATCATGCGGCCAATCCCCTTTTCACCGCCGATAATCCACAGTACGTTGCCCGGTATACACCCTGTTTGAGGGGGTAAGTGCGCCAACAGCCGTGTCGGGATAAAGCGTCGCAGGTAAAGCATCCCCTGCCTGAGCGCCATTACCGTTTCTTGTTTCGGGGCCAGACGCTGGGTTAGCAAGTTCAGATTCTCATCACTGCTCTGCGCATCGATATCGATCAATCGTACTTCGGTCGGGTGCAGCTCTTGGGCAAACACGTTTACTGCGCCCGACAACGCTGCCAGCGTCGGTTCGGGATTATCCTCTTCCTGTACGCGAAACGCACCATGGGTCAATACTGTTAAGGACGCCAGCGGCGTGGTGCTGTGCATACACCAGCGAGCAACACGATAAAGTCCCGAGAGCGACTGTGTCAACGATGATCCTGCCTCCGCACCGGGAGCATACAAGCAATGTAACTGTCGGTAGGTTTTGTGTGCTAAAAGTGCGCAGATGTCGTGGAAATGCGTCAGAATACGGTCATTATCCCACACGTCGTCCTCTGACGATATCGGCAGCGGCATTGTGATGCTGTCGACACCACTACTCATCAGCGTCTGCTGTAACTTGTCGCCGTCAGCACTAATAATGATGATCAATTCGCCCGGCGCATAGAACGCCTCCCGCAAGGATGTGTCGTGCATCCGCCACAGCACACGCTGGAGCCACTCATCTTGCGGACGGCGCAGAGGATTTGGATACTGGCGATAACCGGAAAGTGCAGCACCATAGCGATAGTAATAAGTCTGTTCGAAGGGGTAATCCGGCAATGGAATGTGCTTGCCGAGTGCCGTCTGGTTAAAGCGTCTCCAATCAATATTCTCCCCCCTGACCCACAGCGCCGCCAGCGTACGATGCAACATGTGCTCATCATCGATCGCCGCGTTGGCTTTGCGTAGCGTCAACAGGGTCGGCTGATCGCTGTATTGGTTATGTCCTTGAATAAAGGTAGAGAGCGTATTACCCGGCCCACATTCGATAAACAGCGTGGGTTGTACCAACAGTTGCGCCGCACCTTCGCTAAACAGCACCGCGTTGCGCACTTGCTGCACCCAGTAATCCGGCGAGGTAGCTTGCTCCTCAGTAATCCATGTACCGCTTACATTAGATATAAAGCGCTTGTGCGGCGCGTGCATCGGGATTTGCCCCAGCAACTGTGCAAAATCGTGCAGCATCGGCGTCATCATGGCCGAGTGGAATGCGTGAGAGGTTTTCAGGCGCCTGTGCTGTATCCCGCCCTCGACTAAGCGTGTGCTCAAACGGGAAATGGCCGCCTGCTCGCCCGCGACTACGCAAAAATGCGCGCTATTATTAGCTGCCAGTTCAATACCCCGTTCTGCAGCTAGCCATGGGGTCAACTGTTCGCGACTAAGGTAGACCGCCATCATGCTACCGGGACGCATGGACTGCATCAAACGTCCGCGCGCCTCAATGACGTGCAGCGCATCCTCAAGAGTAAATACGCCAGCAATACAGGCCGCAACATACTCGCCCAGACTGTGCCCGATCATACTGTCCGGCGTAATCCCCAGATCAATCAAGGTGCGCGCTAGGCTGTATTCGACACAGAACAACGCCGGTTGTGTGAACTGCGTTTGATCAATATCCCGCGTATCCTCATCGTCAAACAACAACGCCTTGAGATCGACCGTCGAATAGCGTTGGAATGCAGCAAAGCAGCGATCCATGTGCTGGCGAAACATGGGTTGATGAGCATAGAGCGCGCTGGCCATGCCGTGATATTGGCTACCTTGACCAGGAAACATGAAGCAGATCTCCGCTGTCGTGCGCTGACCATTGAAGATTTCCGCTTGCAATATCGTGGCACAGGAGAGATCGATTTTCGACCCACGACTCACCAAATAAGCCCGCCGATGGTCAAAGGCTGTGCGTCCAGTTTGCAATGTATAAGCCACATCCGGCAGGCGCACCCCTACTCCATGCTTGACATATTCCAGTGTGGAGGCCACGCGCAACTCTAACGCAGCGGGTGTTTTAGCGGAGAACAACAACAGATAGCTGTCGCGTACCCCCGTCGCTGAAGGGTCGTCCTCATGTTGATGTGCTTCTAGTGCGATGCTGGCATTGGTGCCGCCGATGCCGAAGGAGCTCACCAGTGCACGACGAGGACGCGTCGACGGCCACGGTTGGACTTGCTGGTTAACGTACAATGCAGAACGCGATAGATCTATAGCAGGATTGAGTTGGCGAAAGTGCGCTGTTGGTGGCAACACTTGATGATGCAGGGCGAGCGTTGTTTTGATGACGCCCGCCACTCCCGCAGCGGAGTTGAGGTGGCCAATATTACTTTTCAGCGCTGAAACCACACAAAACGGAACAGGTGTTGGGCCAAACACCTCATTAAGCGCACGTAACTCAATAGGATCACCCAGCACCGTACCGGTGCCGTGCGCTTCCACCAATCCGATACTGTCGCTATCAAAACCGGCACGGCGCAAACTGGTGCGGATTACCGTTGATTGCCCGATCACACTCGGCGCGGTATAGCCGATTTTGTTATTGCCATCATTATTGACCGCCGAACCTTTGATCACACCATAGATGCAGTCCCGATCCGCCAGCGCGTCGTCCAGACGTTTTAGCAGCAGCATTCCTAAGCCATCACCGGTGACTGTGCCAGAGGCTTGGCTATCGAAAGGACGACAGACACCATCTCGCGCATTGATCATGCCTTCATGATATTCATAGCCCCGGTACGCAGGCATCTCGATAGAAACGCCGCCCGCCAATGCCGCATCGCAATCCCGGTTACGTAGTGCGATGCAGGCCTGGTGGATAGCCACTGCCGAAGTGGAGCAGGCGGTGTCAAGCGTCACGGCAGGGCCGGTGAGGTTAAGCGCATGGGCAATCAATGCTGTGACGGAATGGATATTCAGGATACTGGCCTTGTACAGGGCGGTAGAGTCGGTAGTGTCTTGCATTACCGCATTAAGCCAGTGGGGGGATGTCAGCAGTCCGGCATAAATGCCAATCGCACCAGTAAAGGTGGCAGGATCGCACCCAGCGTGTTCCAGAGTTTGCCAGCAGCACTGATGCAATAAGCGAATTTGCGGATCCATACATTCCGCCTCGTTGGGAGTATAACCAAAGAAATCCGCATCAAACCATTCGTGATCATCAACAATCCCTTTGGTTTTTATATAATTCGCTTGTTTAAGCGTGTCAGGTGTCACACCATGCGCGCGCAACTCTTCATCACTGAACAGTGTTAATCCCGATTCCCCTCCTACAACCAGCGTCCACAACGCTGCAATATTCGCCGCACCGGGGAAACGTCCCGCCATACCGACAATCGCCACCGGCATGTCGCTGTAGACAACAGCACGCGTTGGAATTGCATCCTCCGGCGATACGGCAGTATCGAGAAAATGTGCTAACGCCGTGAGCGTTGGGTACTTAAAGAGATCGGTAATATCAATCTCCAAGCCAAGTTGCCGCTTAATATCCCCTTTAACCCTGATGGTATCCAATGAGGTGCCACCGAGGGCGAAAAAGGAGGCATTGCTATCAATGTCTTGTCTATCAAGTACGCGTTGCCAGATAGCATGCAGCGCATGTTCCATGTCACTATGCACCTCTGATATCGTGGTGGACACGGCGTTGCACTGAGTTGCGGGCAGGAGATACCGCAACTGCGCCAAGTCGGCCTTGCCACTATGGCTTTTTGCAATCTCCGTCACCACCACCAAGGATTCCGGAATAGCGAATGGCGGCAATCTGTCAGCCAATTGCCCTCGAACTTCCACCTCATCATAGCTATCATTGACGCAGACCACTGCCGCAATATGCAGCGTTTCACGTACGCGGTAAGGAACCACTACCGCCTCGATAATGCCGGAGCACTCCAGCAGGCGCTGCTCGATCTCTCCGGTTTCAATTCGTTGTCCATTGATCTTAATTTGACCGTCTTTACGCCCAAAACAGTCAACACAGCCATCATCCAGCAACCGGGCATAATCGCCAGTTTTGTACATCATACCGCCGGGAATAAAAGGATCAGGGACAAAAACCGTCGCACTTAGCGCCGGGTTGTTCTGATAGCCGATGGCGACCCCCACTCCACCCGCCACTAGTTCACCGGTGGCACCGATAGGCAACAAATGCCCATGGAGATCGGTAATGTAGAGCGAGGTGCCCGGTACCGCGTATCCTATCGGGACTCGGGCGGGTTGCAACCCGTTGAAACGATATGCGGTGGTAAAAATAGTGTTTTCCGTCGGCCCATAACCGTTTGTCACCACCAGATGCGGGTATTTTTGCATCACGTCGTTGACATGCCACGCAGATACTGCTTCGCCGCCCACCGTAATGTGTTGTAACATACCGAAGAAATCGGCACCTTCTGCCACATAGGAGTTAAACAAGGATGAGGTAAACCAGGCGCGCGCCACCTGTTCATCAGCGATCGTGCGGCGAATGTGATTGATATCAAGTAATGCCTGTTTGCTGAGTAATACTAGTTTGCCGTGGTTGAGCAAGGTAGACCACATCTCAAACACCGAAACATCAAACTCAAATGGGCAGGTCAGCAGCGTTGTCTCACCGCTCTCCACCTTCAGCGGGCTGTCGCCTTGTATCAGGCGCAATAAACCGCGGTGCGCCACCGCGATACCTTTTGGCTTACCCGTCGACCCCGATGAATAAATCACATAAGCGCGAGAATCTGGTGTGATAACCGGAAATACCACCGAGGGCGCGACGGGAAATGCACAGAGGTCACTCTGCGCAACGTTTAATGCATCTAGCGGTTTGCCATGTACCAGCAACAGCGCCAAGCCGCTGTCATCAATAATTTCCTGCATCCTACCCACTGGGTAGTCGGGGCTGATGGGCACATAAGCAGCCCCGATCAACATGATGGCGATGATGGCAACCACGGTGTTTACCCGGCGTTCGCTAATTATGCCTACAGTATCGCCAACCATAACACCCTGCTGTACCAAATAAGCCGCGAGCTGCTCAGCTTGTGCTGCCAACTCCGAATAGGTCAACGCGCACAATTCATCAACCACTGCGACCTGTGCTGGCGAAGTCGCAGCAACTTGATGAAATTGTTCGATGACGTTGGATTGACTATCCCAATCCCGGCATGCCATGCGTTCCAGATAGGGTTGAAGTACCTGCGCCTGCTGGCATGGGGACAAGTTTACCAACGCAGCAATGGGGCGCTGCGGATTGTCCACCAGTTGTTCAAGCAGATAACTCAGGTGCATCAGCAACGCTTGCGCCATGTTGTTGGTCAGGTAGTTAAGGGCATATGCAATACTGAAACGGAATCCCTTCTGTTGAGTGATGGTCAAGGTCAGCGGATAGTGCGTTTGTTCATGTACACTGAGATGGCGAATTGCCACGGGCGACGCGCATGACAATAATGTCATATCAACGGGATAATTCTCCAACACCACTAAGGTATTAAAAAGATCCCCAGCATGACCTTCTTTATGTACCAACCGTTGTATGCTGGCTAAGGCATCATGTTCATTGCTGTAGTGAGCTATTAGTGTTTGGTGCATACGTTGTAAGTGTTGCAACAGTGTCGCCCCATCATCACGCAGACGCAGCGGCAACGTGTTAATAAATAGCCCTAGTGTTTCTTCTATACCATCAATTGGTATATTTCGCCCTGATATTGTCGCGCCGAATAACACATCGTCAGCATAGCACCAACGTTGTAGCAGGATGCCCCAGGCCACATAGAAGATTACTGCGGGGGTGATACGATAATCGCTGCATAGCGTCTGTATTTTCTGACACACATCCGGAGACAAATTGATCTCCACATGATTTGTTTGATTAACGTAAGAATTGTTCTCGGCTTCAGTATCTGTGTGATATTGTGACAGCGGCACGATACAAGTTGGTGTTCCCTCCCGAAGATATGCAGCCCAATAGTCGTGCTGAAAGGTGTGACGTCGGGCCGACAGTGTGTCTACAAGGGGTTTCAGAGATGAGGGGATAATGGCGCTATCATCCCTCACACCACTGACCACAGCCGCTCCATAGAGTTGGAGCAACTGTTTAATGAAAAGGGATAAGCTCCAGCCATCCATCACAATATGATGGTATGATAGTATAAAAGCACTTTCTTTCGTTGACTGAATAAGGTAGGCCCGGACTGGGATCGTTTTCAAGGAAAATGGGTATTTTAAATCAGCCTGTAGCAGTTGAGGAATTATAGCATCAATACCGTCATCCTGCGGGACAGGAATGATAATGTCATCATTAGCTAGTAGAAAACGTATTTCCTCTTGCTCACAGTCTAACACATATATATCCGGCAACACATCGGTCTTCACCACCTGACAAGGGCGCTCATCAATCTCCCAGTTATAATCAGTGCGAAAACACTCATGCTTTCGAAATAACGTTTCCAGCGCCCACTTGAAGTGGGCGCTATCTACATGCTGAGAAAAAATGCATGTAAAATGCTCATGGTAGTTACTCCTTTTCTTATCCTTTAAGGAATGGAATAAAAACCCCTGTTGACTTGGTGTTAGCGGTAACTGCTTACGCGTGTCCATCTTATTACATGGAAAATCTCCAGAGGTATTATCCATAACCATCACCTTATTATCGGATTTATAGATTATTTAACATGATTATTCTAAATGGCACACCTATCCGCAAGTATAGTTTTTTATTGCGTATTCATATAATCATATTGCATTTTATCACTTACAGGAATACCCCCAAAAAATCCTTATATTCTGATTACATGTTTTTCTTCAATGAATTAGATTCTGTCTGTAAGCAAAAACATGTAAGTCATGCAGTACATACATGATGTAGCGGGTATGAATTGATACAGCCACCACATAGAAAATAATGCGTAATTCCCATTTACATAAAAACCGTTGTATCGTAAATTCCTCTTAAATACTGCCAAAACAACAGATACACAGATACACAGATACACAGATACACAGATACACAGATACACAGATACACAGATA
>OGPU01000200.1_pt1 | contig 78346 bp, 71 predicted proteins | sample 1552991 | NCBI WGS metagenome assembly OGPU01 (sample SAMEA2580296, study PRJEB22360) | human gut metagenome | biome: human gut; feature: human-associated habitat; material: faeces | place: Denmark | collected 2008/2010 | reverse complement strand
GGAAAGGTAGCCATTCGCCGGTTTTTTTATTTCTTTCTTTTTTTTCGATCGGGAACGAAAAAATAGTTGAATTTATTGTAAATTTGTCGTTTTTTTTCTATAATTTATTTGTTAAGGAGATTTTGTTATGCCAGAAATGAGTAAAAAATATGTTCCTGAGTTCTTAGGAGACAAAAATCCTCGTAAAAATGTTTTAAAACTTGCTAGGAAAATAACCGATTGTATTGATCATAAAATCGGTGGTGTAACGACAAACGATCCAGAATATTGGGGACTTGCATGTATTCTTACTGATGATATGGTAGATATAGCCCTAACAATGAAAGTTCGTCATCATTACACATATGAAGATCTTTGGAAAATGAATAGTAAATTTTCTGATGAGGAATTTAAAGCTATTCTTGAAAAAATGTGTCAAATAGGTATTTTAGAATATGATTATGGTGATTATTATGATGACAATGGTCCTATTCCTAATACACCTCATATTCGTAGATATGTTTTACCAATGTTTGTTCCGGGTTCTGCTGAATTTACAAACATGGTAAAAAAACAAATGGATGAACATCCAGAATTAGCAATGTTTTTTGAAAGAATGACTTTCTTACCACTTGCTAAAGTAACTCCAATGGTTCCTCCAGGTGGTGCAGGTATTGGTATGCATGTTATTCCTGTAGAAAAGGCTATCAATATGCAAAATGAAACAATCAATATTGAAAAAATTTCATATTGGTTAAAGAAATATGAAGGTCACATTGGTGTCAGTATGTGTTCTTGCCGTTATGGTAGAGCTCAACTTGATGAAGGATGTGGTGATGATCCAGAAAACTGGTGTATTGGTGTAGGTGATATGGCTGATTATTGTCGTGAGACTCTAAAAGGTCATGATATTTCTTATGAAGAAGCTATGCGAATTTTAGAAAACGCTGAAAAAAATGGCTTCGTTCATCAAATTACCAATATTGATGGCGAAGGCAAAATTTTTGCTATTTGTAACTGTAATATTAATATTTGTAATGCTTTAAGAACTTCACAATTATTTAATACTCCTAATATGTCAAGAAGTTCATTTACTGCTAACGTCGATCGTGAAAAGTGCGTCGCTTGCGGTAAATGTGTTGAAATTTGCCCTGCAGGTGCTGTTAAATTAGGACAAAAATTATGCACAAAAGATGGTAAAGCTGTTACTTATCCAAAACATGAATTACCTGATAATCTTCCTTGGGGTGAAGATAAATGGGATGAAAACTATCGTGATAATAATAGAATTAACTGCTATGAAAAAGGAACTGCTCCATGTAAAACTGCATGTCCAGCCCATGTTGCTGTTCAAGGTTATATTAAGTTAGCTAAAGAAGGAAAATATCAAGAAGCTTTAGCTCTTATCAAGAAAGATAATCCTTTCCCTGCTATTTGTGGACGCATTTGTAATAAACGTTGTGAAGCTGCATGTACTAGAGGAAATATTGATGCTCCTGTTTCTATCGATGCAATTAAGAAATTTATTGCAGCGCAAGACTTAAATGCTGAAACAAGATATGTTCCTGAAATTGTTATTCCATCCAATGATTTAAAACAATGGCCTGATAAAATTGCCATTATTGGTGCTGGTCCTGCTGGATTAAGTTGTGCTTATTATCTTGCAACTATGGGTTATAAACCAACAGTATTTGAAAAAAATGCTAAAGCTGGTGGAATGCTTACTTATGGAATACCTAGTTATAAACTTGAAAAAGATGTTATTGAAGCTGAAATTGATATTCTAAGAGCTCTTGGTGTTGAAATTAAATGCGGTGTTGAAGTTGGTAAAGATGTTACAATTAAGCAATTAAAAGAAGAAGGATATAAAGCTTTCTATGTTGCTATTGGTTGCCAAGGTGGCAGACTTCCAGGTGTTCCAGGTGAAGATGCCGAAGGCGTTAAAATTGCTGTTGATTTCTTACATGAAGCAACAGAAAATCATGAACAAGTTATCAAAGGTAATGTTTTAGTTATCGGTGGTGGTAATGTTGCAGTAGATTGTGCAAGAACAGCAAAAAGATTTAATGCTGATTCTGTAACATTAATTTGCCTCGAAGACAAAAATTCAATGCCAGCTTCAAACGAAGAAATTGAAGAAACAGAAGCTGAAGGAATTAAGGTTTTAAACTGCTGGGGTCCTAAAGAAATTGTTAAAGATGAAAATGGAAAAGTTAAAGCAATTACATTGAGAAAATGTCTTAGAACAATTGATCCGGAAACTAAAAAATTTTCACCAGTTTATGATGATAAGTATTTAATGACGATTGAAGCTGATGAAATTATATGTGCCATTGGACAAACAATTGTTTGGAACGATTTGTTAAAAGATACAAAAGTCACTTATTGGAGAGGTAATTATCCAATTGCTGATGCTTTAACATATCAAACAGCCGATGAGGAAATTTTTGTTGGTGGTGATGTTTATAGTGGACCTAAGTTTGCTATTGATGCTATTGAAGCAGGAAAAAATGCTGCTGAATCATTACATCGTTTTGTCCGTCCAGGTGCAAGCTTAACAATCGGACGTAATAGACGTGATTTCGTCATGTTGAATAAAGATGATATTTCAGTAGGCGGATATGATTTAACTCCACGTCAAGAAGCTGGAATGGATGAATCTATTGATTATAAAAATTCATTTGTTGATGCACATAAGACATTAACAGAAGAACAAGTATATAAAGAAGCTTGCCGTTGCTTAGGTTGTGGTGTTTCTGTTGTTGATCCTAATAAATGTATTGGTTGTGGTGTCTGTACAACTCGTTGTAAGTTTGATGCTATTTATCTTGTTCGTGATCATCCAGAATGCAGTACAATGGTTAAATCTGAAGATAAATTTAAAGCTATTCTTCCTTATGCAGCTAAGCGTGCTATGAAGATTTGCTTCGGAAAGAAAACTCCAGAAGAAAAAGAATCAATCAGAAAACACAAAGAATATAAAAAAGCAAAAAAGGCAAGTAAGAAAGAAACACAAAATGCATGAATTAGGCATAGTCTTTAGCATTATAAATAGTGTTGAAAATGTTGCTAAAGAAAATAATGTCAAACATGTTGATGTTGTCGAATTGGAAATAGGTGAAGTTTCAACAATTGTTAATTCATATCTTGAGGATTGTTGGAAATGGGCAGTTAATCGTACAGAAATTTTAAAAGATTGTGATTTGAAAATTGATGTTATTAAAGCCATTAATATATGTGAAGATTGTGGAGAAAAATATTCAGCGATGAGTTATGGTCGAACTTGTCCTAAATGTTTATCTCCCCATACACATATTATTCAAGGTACAGAAGTAAATATTAAAAATATTATGGTAAACGAAGATGAAGAACTATAAAATTATCGAAGTTAAAGAGAGCATTTTTAAGCAAAATGATCAGGATGCTAATTTGTTAAGAAAAAAATTAAAAGATCAGCATACATTTTTGCTTAATTTAATGGCATCTCCTGGTGCAGGTAAAACTACCACTTTAATTCAAATCCTTAGTATTTTAAAATCAAAATTGAAAATTGGGGTTATGGAAGCCGATATTGATTCAGATGTTGATGCTAAAAAAATATTAGAAAAGACAGGTATTGATTCAATACAACTTCATACTGGTGGAATGTGTCACCTTACAGCACATATGACAGAACAAGGAATTGATGCCCTAGATGATCATTATGATTTCCTAGTTTTGGAAAATGTAGGAAACTTAGTATGTCCAGCTGAATTTGATACAGGAAGTCATTTAAATGCTGCTATCTTATCAGTTCCTGAAGGCGATGATAAACCATTAAAGTATCCCTTGATGTTTCAAGTTTGCGATTTGGTAATAATTAATAAAATTGATGTTGCACCATATTTTGATTTTGATTTTGCAAAAGCTAAAGAAAATATTCTTATGCGTAATCCTAATGCTAAAATATTTTGTATATCAGCAAAAACTGGTGAAGGATGTCAAGAACTTGCTAATTATCTTTTGTCAATTATCGATTAAAATAAGCCGCGTTTTTGCGGCTTTTTATGTACTTTAATTGAATTAAATGGTAATATAAACACATGGGAAATTTAGAAAGTAAAATTGCTGAAGGAGAAGGAAAACATACTCCAGCTGCAAATAATAATAAAGAGATCAATGAAATAAAAATTGATACTTCTAATTCAACAAGAAGAAGAGATTCAGTGACGACTATTTCAAGTTTTGTTCTTACAACACTTACAACTGTGGGAAGGGTTTCTCTTATTGGTTCATCTTTTATTAAAACTGGTCAAAATTCTAATCATTTAGGAAATATAACTTCAGCAATCTCTGTTGAAAATATTTTTTCTAATTCGGTAATATTATCAGTTGAAATAACAAATTTAGAAGATAACGATGGTGAATTACATATCGAAAATCGTTTTTTCTCTAAGATATATCCTTTGCAAGAAGGAGTCAATGAAATTCATTGTACTGGTCTATCAGATAGAACAACTTATAATGTAGAGGTTATAGTTAAAGATACTATTATTTCAAAAACAAATTTTAAAACAACAATAGAAAAAGAGATGACATTGAATAGGTGGTAATATGAAAATTAAAAAAATTGAAAATTTTAAAGAAATGAGTAAAAAACAAAAAAGAAGAAGTTTAATTATTTCTTCGATATTATTTTTAATCGGAGTTGGAATAATTGTTTCATTTTGTTTTTATGAAAAGATTTATGGAGCTGATTCAATTTTCCAAAAAGATTATTTCAATAATCAAATTTTAAATGGTATAGTTCATATTGTTCCAAGTATACTTAATACTTTAACAATTGTCGTTATTTGCTATTTCTTAAATAAACTACTTAAATGGATATTGACAAAATGTTTTGCAAAAACAAATAGAGGAATAACTATTTTAAGATTGTTACATAGCTTTTTAAGATGGATGATAGTCATTATTGCTGCTTTTGCTATTCTTTCAACTTGGGGAGTAAATACATCTACTTTATTAGCAAGCGCTGGTGTTTTAACATTGGTTATAGGTCTTGGAGCACAATCGCTTGTCGCTGATGTTGTTGCAGGTTTGTTTATTGTAATCGAAGGAGAATATCTTGTAGGTGATATCGTTGTTATTGATGGATGGAGAGGAACTGTAAAGGAAATTGGAATTAGAACCACAAAAGTTGAAGATGCTGGTGGTAACCTTTTAATTATCAATAACTCTGAAATTAAATCATTGATAAATCAAACAACGGAGTTATCGGTTGCAAAGTGTGTAATGAGTGTTGACTATTCTGAAGATATTGAAAGAGTAGAGGAAGTTATAAAATCTAATTTAGAAGAAATTGGTAAAAATATTCCTGGAATAATAGAAGGACCTTTCTATAAAGGAATTAATGAATTAGCAGATTCATCCGTCGATGTTTTGATGGTTGCAAAGTGTAAAGAGGAAGATATTTACCAAGTTCAACGTGATATGACAAAACAATTCTATCTTTTATTCAATAAGAATAATATTAATATTCCTTATAATCAAATTGTAGTTACTAATGCTGAAAATATAAAAAAGAAATAATAAAAAAGCTGAGATTGAACTAAAAATTCTTTCTCAGCTTTTTTAATGTTTAAAAATATTAGTTTTATATTAGACATTTAATGTTTTAACACATGACCATTGATAATCAGTAGCATCCATTTCAGAATTGAAATGAGGAGAGAATGTACCATTATTCAAATATTCTGCGAAAGTTGCATAATGATCATCTGTATATAAAGCAACTGGAGCATTGCTATAATTTGTTGCACCTTTTGATTTAGAGAAACCTGCTTCAAAAATTACAACTCTGCCAGAACCACGGGAATTCTTACTATAGTGACCATCAATATCAATGTCGAATTCATGATAAAGAGGATAATTATTCGATAGATAATTTGCCCAAGGGACACTTGTAGCGTAACCATTTGTCCTTTTATATGTAGAAATGCAACGGAAATTAGATCCGAAAACTTTTGCTGGTTCACTGGAATTATTGCTTTTGGCATAATTAGCAGGAGCTTCATTAAATGCTATAAAATAATTAGCAACATCCATTGGATCAATTTGCATGGCATCATCTTTAACTTCAGGATGGTCGATTACATAATTTAAATCATAATAAGTATATTTTTTATATGATTTAACCACATAAGAATCACCATCTGTTTCAATATCGATTGGAACAGTAACATAGCTTTCACCAGGAACTAATTTTCCATCAAAAGTTACGGGATTTAATCTCGTAAATTGATTACTTGTACCATAATCTAAATAGTTAGTATTATATGAAATTTCATTTCCGGTATAGTATATTGTCATTTCTTTAATGGTTAAATCAACATCACCAGTTTCAATTTTAAAGAAATTTGATTCAGGAATTACAAAAGAAAATGTTGAATAATTAGTTGCAGAAATTGGCATTGAAGTACTTTTTGATGTTGTATTATCAATACCATATCTAAGTGTAGGATTTTTAGTACCATCTAAAGTTCTGTATGTGATATCGATTTTACGAATGCCTGAAATTTTATTTCCATTATAAAGAAGACCAGGTAAAGAAGGGGTATTATAAATGTTTAGAGCTGGCTTAATTGTTAAAATTCCATCAGTGTAATAAGCAGCACGATAATAGTAGAAAAGAAATCCATTTATAGCAGTTCTATCATAATTATCACTATATCCACCATACGAAATAGTTGTATTAATCACTAATTTATTTAAAGAAGAATCATCAAAAGAACTTGAAAAAGAACTTGAAGAAGTTGAAGAAGAAGTTGAAGTACTAATATTATTTGATGAAGACGTACTTGAGAAACTAGAAGAAGTTGAACTGGATGTATTACTTGAACTAATATTAGTATTAGTAGAACTATTAGAAATAGTAGAACTTGTAGAAGAACTTGAAGTAATAGCAGTGCTTAAAGAACTAGAAGAACTAGAACTGCTATTGACATATATAATTTTGCAAGAAGTTAGTAAAATTGCAGGGATAGCTAATAAAAATAATTTTTTCTTCATCGGAAACCTCATTTAGTAAATTATATAATTTTTTTATTACTTTAGCAAAGTATATTTAAATAGCTTCTTCTTTTTTAGAAAAAAGTTTAATTAATTTTTCCATTTCATAAAAGGCTAAAGAGCCAAGAGCGTTGCCTAAACCCATATAAATAAACCATAATATTTCATGCCAATTTAATGAGCCCGCATAAGTATAGTAACAGGCATTAGCTATAACGTGTTCAAAACCACAAATGATAAATAAAGAGATAGGGATGAAGGCGAAAATTACTTTTGCAAGAGGATAACTAGCTCTTTTATGTCCTTCTACTGCAAGATAAATCATCATGCCGCATAAAAAAGATAGTATAGATACTTCAAACCAACGTTCATGATCTTTTATACTAACCAGATTTTGGCAAAAAGAGATAATATTATCATTGATAACATATGTTTGTTTTATTAAAAAAGATATACCGATAACACCGATTAAATTTCCAATAAAGCTAATTAGTAGTTTTAGAAGATAATTTGGTTTATTTTCAAATATGTATCCAACTTTACCAGTATAAAGCCAAAAATCAAAATGGATAATTGTAAATAATCCTATTCCAAATAAAAAAGATCCTAAGACTTTTAACCAGAAAATTCCTTGGCTGGCAAGTACAAGATAAAAAGTGGCACCAAAAGCAATAGAGAAACCGGCCATAATAGAACTAATTAAAACTTTTAAATATTTCATTTATTTTTCTCCGCTCTATAAAATTACAATAATTAAATAATTTAATCAATAAAAATAGTTATAAATCAATTTATTCCTTAGTATATCTTGATTTTTAAAGTGTTTTTTGCTATTAAAAATATAACATTTATAAATAAAAAAAAAAGAGGTATATATGGAAAGAGTTGCAGATAAACTTAAAGATCTTTTGGATAAATCTTATTCACCATTTCATGTTGTTTTAAATATGGAAAATGAACTGTTAAACAAGGGATTTATCAAGTTAGATGAAAAAGAAAATTTTAATATAAAAGCAGGAAAAAAGTACTTTGTTACTAGAAATGATTCATCTGTTATAGCATTTAAAATTCCAGAAAATCTAACTGAATTTGCTTTGCAAATTACAGCAACTCATACTGATTCACCATCATTTAAAATTAAGCCAAATCCAGTTATAAGAAAATTGAATTCCGTTTTATTAAATGTTGAACCATATGGAGGAATGATATATTCGACATGGTTTGATAAACCATTATCCATAGCTGGGAGAGTTATGGTAAAAGAAGATAATAAGATTGAAACTCATCTTTTAGCTGTGGATGAAGATTTGTTGATTATTCCAAATGTAGCAATTCATATGAATAGAGAAATAAACTCAGGATATATTTATAATCCTTCACGTGATCTTATTCCATTACTAGGAACAAATATAGGTGATGATTTTGATTTTAATAAGTTTTTGTTGCGAGAATTGAATATTGATAAAGGTGAAATTATTGGACATGATTTATTTTTATATAATCGACAAAAAGCTAGTTTCATCGGATATGACAAAAGTTTATTTGCCTCGATGCGCTTAGATGATCTATCGAGTTCATATACGGCATTATTAGGATTTCTAGATGGAAAAAATTCTGAAAATATAAGTTTATTTGCTTCATTTGATAATGAAGAAGTTGGAAGTTTAACAAAACAAGGAGCAAACTCAACATTCTTAAAAGATACTATAAAAAGAATTATAAAAGCATTAGGTGGAACATATGATGATTTTGAAAAAATTGCTTCAAAATCAGTGATGATTTCTATTGATAATGCACATGCTAATCATCCAAATAGACTAGATTTATCTGACTCTACGACAAATGTCATGCTAAATAATGGTATTGTTATAAAATACAATGCCAATCAATCATATACAACTGATTCATATTCATCAGCGATAGTTAAAGCAATTTGCCAAAAAAATAAACAAAACTATCAGGAATTTACCAATAGATCCGATCTTCGCGGTGGAAGTACTTTAGGAAATTTGTCAAATGGTGAAATATCTTTGACATGTGCTGACATCGGTATTGCCCAATTGGCAATGCATTCTTCCTATGAAGTATTGGGCACTTCTGATATAGAAGAAATGAAAAAATTTGTTGAAACATTCTATTCAACAACAATAGAACTCAATGGAAATAGTATAAATTTAAAATAAATCTTTAAGAGATAAAAATATGAAAAATAAATTATCATTGATATTGCTAAGTGCTTTATTTTTAGTTTCATGCACAGCAAATAGCTCGACTTCAATTAATACTTCAAATTCTTCAAGTTCTAGTAGTACTGTTTCTTCAGTAAGCTCTAGTTCAAAGTCAAACACATCTATCTCTTCATCAATCACTAGCTCATCTTCTTCAACAACAAATTCTTCGAGCAGTAAAGTTAGTTCATCTTCTATTGTTATTCCTAGCGCTTCAAATAATCCAAGTTATGATGAAACTCAAGATATAGTTATTAATTTAAATAATGATGAAATAAATGTTACTAATAATAATGGATTTGTCATTGTAGAAAGCGAAAGAGTTTGGGTTTTAAAAGGTGGAGTTTATATTTTAAAAGGAGAAATGGCTGGTCAAATTATAGTCAATGCTCCAGATGAAGAAGTTGAACTCGATTTTTCTGGTGTTGCTATTTCATCAGATAAATATTGTCCAGTTTTAATTTTAGATGCTGATGAATGCGATATTTCAGCTAAAAAAGGAACAAAAAATACAGTTATAGATAATAGAGAAGATGATACTGATTATGCTGCAGCTATTTATTCTACTTGTGATTTAACTTTAAAAGGCAAAGGTAATTTAACAGTAACGAATAATTTTAATAATGGTATTCATACGAAAGATGATTTAAAGATTAAAAATTTAACTTTAAATGTCACCGCTAAAAATAATGCTCTTAAGGGAAATGATTCTTTGACTTTAGAAAGTGCTAATCTAACAGCAATATCTAAACAAGGAGATGCATTAAAAACTAAAAATACCGATATTTCTTCAAAAGGAAACCAAAGAGGAACTATAACTATCGATGGAGGTACTTTAAATCTTTATGCAGCAACGGATGCTATCGATGCTAGCTATGATGTAATTATTGATGGCAATCCAGAAATTTATTGTTATACAAATAAATATTCTGAATATAGTGAAGAAATTGAAAGCACATCTAAGGACACTTTATATTTAAAAATTGATAGACAATTAGCAGGAAAATCTTTCTATGTTTTGTTCACCATGGAAGATGGAAGTGAAAAGTTTGTAGAATTAAAAGATTATTCAGTAGGATTTGATAGAAATACTTACTATAATTTTTCAGTACTAAATAACGCAAAATATATAACTGTTTATGTTTATAATTCAACGACTAGTTCACTAGATGATAATTATTTATATAAAAGTGAAAAATTGACGATTAATCAAGAGTTAGATTGTCTCAATTTGAGTTTAAGAAATGCTAGTTTGAATACAAGTTGGAGTCAATATCGTGGAAATTCTGGTAATTTTGGCCCTGGTGGAAATCATTTCGAAGATGGAAATCCAGAAAAATCAACCTATTCTAATAAAGGAATAAAAGCAGATAATAATATTGAAATTAAAAGTGGAAAAATATTTATTAAATCGCATGATGATGCCATTCATGCCAATGGAGATGAAGAGTTAGAAAATGGTGAAAAAGGATTGGGAAATATTACTATAAGTGGCGGAGAGTTGACATTATATTCAGATGATGATGCTGTTCATGCTGATTACAATTTAACAATATCTGGAGGTAATATAAATGTTACAAATTCCTATGAAGGATTTGAAGCAAATATTATTACGATTAATGGTGGTACAAATCAAATTGTTTCATCTGATGATGCGATAAATGCTACTTATTTTAAAGAAGAACCAATGATAAATTTCGACGGAGGCATAACATATTTAAATGCTGAAGGAGATGGAATAGATAGCAATGGTAGTGTTAGTTTAACTGGTGGTTATGTTCTGGAAATAGGGCCATCAAATGGCGGAAATGGCGTTTTAGATTATGACCATAATTTTGTTGCTACAGGAGGTTATTTACTAGCAATAGGCGCAAGTGGAATGGATCAAGGAATCAGTGCAAGTGGAAATGCAAAAAGTTCAACACAAAAAATAACAACAAGTTCTGGGCAATATTTGAGTTTGATAGTTGATAATGAAACAATTATCGAATTTAAAATTCCAAAAAATCGCTTGAATTACTGTGTTTATTCATATGTTGGTAATACTGCAACCGTTAATTTAAATAATGAAGCGATAACGACAATTGGTGAAAATTTGTATTTTGTTTTAGAAAAATAAATTTAATAGAAAATGAAAAATAAAAAGAAAGAAAATAAAATAATAAGCTTAAAAGAAGTATATAAACCTTGACAAAAAGAGCATTTAAGTACTAAAATTTGAGTTGTTAGAAATAACATATTAAAGGAGAAAAAGATGACAAAAATTGTTAAAGTTTATGCCCGCGAAGTGTTAGATTCTAGAGGTAATCCTACTGTTGAAGTAGAAGTTACACTCGAAGATGGTACATTGGGTAGAGCAATTGTTCCAAGTGGTGCTTCCACAGGTGAAAGTGAAGCTTTGGAATTAAGAGATGGTGACAAATCAAGATTTGGTGGAAAAGGTGTTTTAAAAGCCGTTGCTAATGTAAATAATATCATTGCCCCAGCCGTTCTTGGTATGGAAGCTGATGATCAAATTGGTATTGACAATAAATTATTAGAATTAGATGGAACTCCATTTAAAAAGAATTTAGGTGCAAATGCTACATTAGGCGTCTCACTTGCTTGTGCTCATGCAGCAGCAGCTTTTTACAAGATTCCATTATATAAATATATCGGTGGTATCAACGCTAAAGTTCTTCCAACACCAATGATGAATGTTGTCAATGGTGGTGCACATGCTGATTCTACAGTTGATTTCCAAGAATTCTTCATTATTCCTGCTGGATTTGAAACATTCCATGAAGCTTTAAGAGCAGGTGTTGAAACATTCCATGCTTTAAAGGCTGTTTTAAAGAAAAAAGGATATGAAACAGGTGTTGGTGATGAAGGTGGTTTCGCTCCAAGTTGTAGAGAAGGAAATACTGAACCACTCGAATTAATCATGGAAGCTATTAAGAATGCTGGATATGAACCTGGAAAACAAATTTTCTTAGGAATGGATGTTGCTTCTAGTGAATTCTATAATCCTGAAACTAAAATTTATACATTAAAGAAATCTGGTCAAGGTGATAGAACAGCTGAACAAATGATTGAATGGTATAAGGAAATGATCGCAACATATCCTATTATTACTATCGAAGATGGTTTAGCAGAATCAGACTGGGAAGGCTGGGCAAAATTAACAGCTGAACTCGGTGACAAGATTCAATTAGTTGGTGATGACTTATTTGTTACAAATAAAGATTTCTTAAGAAAAGGTATTACAAGTAATGTCGGTAATTCTATTCTTATTAAAGTTAACCAAATTGGTACTTTAACAGAAACTCTCGATACTATCAGAATGGCTCAAACCAATGGTTATACTTGCATGGTTTCTCATAGATCTGGTGAAACTGAAGATACAACAATCGCTGACTTATCAGTTGCTGTTAATGCTGGTCAAATTAAGACTGGTTCAGCTTCTAGAACTGATAGAATGGCTAAGTACAATCAATTACTTAGAATTGAGGATGAACTTGGCGAAAAAGCTGTTTTCGAAGGCATTCATGCTTTCAAAAAATATCGCTTTACTAAATAATTAAAGTAAAAAATATGCCGCATTTGCGGCATTTTTTAATTGTTTTTTAGCATATTGAAATATTCATCAAAAGTTATTGAAAAAATAATGTGTGAATTGCTAATTTTAGAATTTTTAAAGCCTAGATGTTCGAAAAGTTTAATACTTCTTAAGTTTTCAATATGAATTTTTGCAATGACTTTTTCAATTCTCCATTTAAAGAAAACTTCTAAAAGTAAAGATTTTAATGCATATAAAGCAATTTGTTTTCCCCAATTTTCTGGATTTCCAATAGCGATAATAACTTCGTATTCTTTTTTTGAAATTATTGTAAATAAAGTAATAAATCCTAAACATTTTTCGTTTTCTGAATCTATTAGAAAAATCTACCATCTCTATTTAAATAATATCTTAATAAGTTTATCTGTCCCGATTCAATTATATATTGTAAAGATGTAGCACTGTTTTTATCTTCATTCAAAAACTTAGTTACATCTTTATTTTCTAACCACATGATAATATTTTTTGCGTCATTGGTAGTGACATCTAGCCGTAATTTGATTTTCATGGCTTTCTCCTTAATAAAAAATTAATTTGTAAAGCCTTTTAGAAAAATCTACCGGTTCTTTGTTTTAATTATAGCATGATAAAAAAATAAAACAAGTGCGCATGGTTAGCGCTTTCATCATATTTCATTTTTTTATTAATGTTATATTATTGGAAAAAGGAGAAAATATGAAACAAAAGAAAGAAAAAATTGAAATCATCTCTGAACCAGCAGATATAACAGATATTTATTTTTCAACATCAAAAAGATTTTATAAAAGCAGAAGATTAAGAATTAGGTATTCTAATATTTATAATTGCAATGAATATTATTGGCATGGAATGTTGAGAAAAAATGCACAATTATGCATAAAAAGAAAAGATGGTACAACATTTCCAAAATTTTTTAATTATGGATATGGAATAACATTAGAAGGTTTTGCCAAAGATATGTTTAAAGTTGAAAATGCTAAAACCATAGTGGATAATGATCGTTCTTATAACTATATAAATGATCAAACTACATTGATATATGTTGGAAAAGCTAAGAAATATACATTCTGCATTAGGGTATATGGTGAAGAACAAAATTCTAATGATAGATGGGTTGTAATAAGTATTGGTGAATAAATTAATAGGTGTATAGTAAAAAATCTATACATCTTTTTTTATGAAATTATATCTATTGTTTAAAAGATAGTGAATTTCAATAAAAATCATTTTAAATTTAATAATTTATTTTAATGTATTGAAAGAATGCTCATACTTCTTTTAGAATAAGGAAGTTGAGGTATTGAGAAAAATGAAAATTGGTTTTGATAATGATTTATATTTAAAATTGCAATCAGAAAATATTTTGAAGAGAATGGAAGAATTTGGTGAAAAACTTTATATAGAATTTGGTGGAAAATTATTTGATGATTATCATGCCTCACGTGTTCTTCCAGGTTTTCAACCTGATTCAAAGTTAAGAATGCTTTTAAGAATTAAAGAAAAAGTTGAAATAGTTATCGTTATCAATGCCAATGATATACAAAAAAATAAAATAAGAAATGATATCGGAATCAATTATGAAAAAGAAGTTTTGCGTTTAATCGATGCTTTTCATGATGCAAAATTAACCGTTGGATCTGTTTGTATCACTCACTATAAAAGTGTTCCACAAGTTGATTCTTATATTAATAAACTTAATCATTTAGGAATAGTTACTTATAAACATTACGAAATTGAAGGTTATCCTCATGATATTTCAAAAATTATATCAGAGGAAGGTTTTGGAAAAAATGAATATATTAAAACCAACCATCCTGTTGTTGTCATTACTGCTCCAGGTCCAGGATCAGGAAAAATGGCTACATGTTTAAGCCAACTTTACCATGATAATAAAAATGGCATAAAAGCAGGATATAGTAAATATGAAACTTTTCCAATTTGGAATTTACCTTTAACTAATCCAACAAATATTGCATATGAAGCTGCTACAATTGATTTAAATGATGTTAATATGATAGACCCTTATCATCTAGAAGCTTATAATAAATTGACAGTCAATTATAATCGTGATGTTGAAATTTTCCCAGTTTTAAGAAGTATGTTTAAAGCTATTTATGGAACTTGTCCATATAAATCCCCAACCGATATGGGAGTAAATATGGCAGGTTTTGCTATAGTCGATAATGATGTTGTTGAGAAAGCTTCTAAAGATGAAATAATAAGACGATATCTAGATGCTAGAGTGGATTATCGAAATGCGAAAATAAGTTATGAATCTTTAGAAAAGGCACTAGGATTATTACAAAAGGTAGGAATTAGTGTAAAAGATCGTAAATGTGTGGAATATGCCTTAAGAAAAAAAGAAAAGGCAGGAAGTGACTCAATGGCTTTAGAATTAGAAGATGGAACAATTATAACGGCTAAAACTTCATCTTTACTTTTAGCACCAGCGGCCTTGATTTTAAACGCTTTAAAATATTGTGCGAATATTTCAGACACAATTCCTTTACTTCCACGAATGATTATAGAACCTATTGCAAAATTGAAAACAGAAGTTCTGGGTAATCAAAATCCAAAATTACATGTAAATGAAGTTTTAAATGCTTTAGCAATTTCAGCTCAAACCAATCCTTTGGCAGAATTAGCCTTAAAAGAGCTCCCAAAACTTAAAAATTCTCAGGCACATTCAACAATAATTCTTTCAGAAGTAGATATGAATACTTTGAAAAAATTAAAAATTGATGTTACATGTGAACCAGAATATTATCAACATCGTTTATTTAATAGATAAAAAAGAGAAAGCGAATCATATTCGCTTTCTAAGAAATTTTGTTATGTAAATAATAATTTATTTGCTTAATTTTTTTAGATTAATCCGCTTTCCTTTAAAAGAATTTCTAAATCTGTTCCTTTAGTCTTTTTAATTGCAAATTTCAATAAAGCTTTTTCTTTTAAAGAAAGAGGACATTCTGCTACTGGTTTTTTATCGATGGCATAGTAGCAAGCTTTAAGCAATTCACGTACATCGTATTTGCTACCCCAAACTTCTGGTACAGCACGGTCGACGTTTAAAAGAGTATAGGCAGCTTCCATACCAGTTCTAATCGAGTATTCAGTAGTGAAAATTGTATCACGAGGAGTTTCGGCAAATTGTCCAACAAAAGCAAAATTAACCGCACCATGAGGAACTACTAATGGTCTATCTTTTTCTTTTCTTGGTTGGAAGAAGGCATTGATATAAGGCATATAGCAAGTTGTAGTATTGCATCTATTAGTTGCATATTCTTCGATTTTATCTTTGCTTACGCCAATATGATATAACCATTCTTCGCATACTTCGATACCAGTACAATCGCGCATAGCCTTTTTAACATAGTTGCCATCTTTATTGGTGTTTAAAGAATAAACCCAGATCAATACGCTATTTTTCTTTTGAGATTTAAATTGAGGTTGACGATTAATAGTCCAAGACAAATACCAATTTTCAGTACTATCTTTTACTGTGACAATACCACCGGTGGTTACTTTTCCACTTCTTGGGTCACGTTTACAGATTTTCATTATGTGATTGATAATATCTTCATCGCTTGTTTCAATAGTGGCGCTCATCCAGTTAGTAGCATTGACATCTCCACAGAATTTCATTGGATTACCAAATTCACCATCGATTGCTTGAGCAGCAATGTTTTTCCATAAATCCCAAGATTCACCTTCGCCATTGACAATTTTAGATAAATCAGGAGCGACATTTTGACTTCCATAGCATGAAGTATCAGTACAGCATCCGTTGGTAATGATTACAAGATCATCCTCAATTAAATCGATACTTTGTTTTTTATTATCTTTAATATAAATAATTTGCTTTGCAACTTTTTTATCAGGTTTATTATCGATGACAACATTTTTTACATCAATACCAAATTCGATTTTAACGCCATGAGAAGTAAGGTATTTTACAAGTGGCAAAATCATTGATTCATATTGATTATATTTTGTGAAACGAAGAGCACTGAAATCAGGAAGACCATCAATATGATGAACATAACGACATAAATATCTTTTCATTTCCAAAGCTGAAGACCATTTTTGGAAAGCAAACATAGTTTGCCAATAAAGCCAAAAGTTTGTTGACCAGAATGATTCGGGTAAGACTTCAGAAATCTTTTTATCTTCCAAATCTTTTTCAGGTGTTATAAATAATTTTGAAAGAGCCATAGCAGATTGTTTATCAAGTTTAAATAATTTATCAGTATGAGCATCTTCACCACAATTAGTTGAAGCACGACATAAAGAATAATTAGGATCATGCTTATTTAACCAATAATATTCATCGAGAACAGATACACCTTCTTTTTCAATAGATGGAATATCTCGATACATATCCCACATGCATTCGAAATGATTATCCATTTCACGTCCACCGCGCATATAGAATCCTTTGGTTATATCTTTTCTACCATCGCAAGAACCACCAGCTAATTCTAGTTTTTCTAAAATATGGATATGTTCGCCTTTCATTTGACCATCTCTTAATAAGAAGAAAGCGGCAGATAATCCAGCTAATCCGGTACCGATAATGTATGCACTTTTTTTATCGACACCTTGAGGCTTTTCAGGATGAGCGAATGCCTCATATGTTCCAGAACCATAATACATAATTTATACCTCCTATGTTTGAACAAATATAGATTAGTTAAGTTTATCAATATTTAGAATAAACAAAATTTATAAGTTGTATAATTTTTTTACAAACGGTAAGAAGTATAAAAAAATTAGACAATATTTCACTATTGTCTAATTTATTTGCTGAAATTTTTTAGTGCGTTCAGAATAGTACCTTCAATAAGAACACTTAATCGGGAAATGATCATTTTAGGATCATCTTTTAAGTCATTTTTAATCCAATCTAAGACCAAAGCAACAAAAGCTGATTTATAAAAATTTGCAATAAATTCTTTATCATCATCACTGACATGTAAGCCTTGAGCTTTTTCTTCAACAACGCCATAGATTAAAGGATAAACTAATTTATATAAATAATTTATTAATAATTCTAATGAAACATTTTTATAAATGTTTTTGATGAAGACTTCATCTTTTTTTAAAAGTTCAAAAATAGCCAAAAATCCAAGTTGCCATGTATCATATGTTTTATTATTAGCTAAAGCTTTGTCAGCATCCTCAAGGCAAATCCATTCAACAAGATCATAAATATCAGTGAAATGATAATAAAAAGTTTGCCTATTTATATCACATTTACTGGCAATTTCATTGACAGAAATATGATTAAAAGGCTTTTCTGTTAATAATTGTTTAAAAGCAAATGCAATAGCTTTTTTAGTAGTTAAACTGCTCATTTATACCTCATTTATATAATAATTATAAACCATAGTTACAGTAAATAGGATGTATTATTTAATTTAGCTCTTTATTTTTTAAAAAAGTGAAAATCACAGCAATCGCCACCATAACCAAGAGTTTGTGTTCTTGTAAATCCAATTTTATTTAATTCACCATAAGTTATATTGTCAACATCACAAAATAAACGACAAAGTTCAGGACATTCATTTTCAACGCAAGCCTGATGCCATAGACATTTTGTAATTGTGACATCAAAAGATTTTGCATTGTGTTTTTGTTTACTTTGCTGTAAATCAGTCTTCCGCATTATCTTTAAAAATATCTTGCTATATAATGAGTAAAAGCCAGGAACTTTTTCCATTTTAACCATTGAGTTGTGTTTAGATTTAGCAATATAATTAAGCATATAATTTTTCATATGGTTATTTGAATCTTCCATTGAGAAACCATAATTATTTAAAGCTTTATAAAGAGCGATTCTCGGTAAAATAGTATTTTTTAAAGTCTTAAGCTGATTCTTAGTTTTATTGAAAGTATTTAAAATAATTTTATCTAAAATATTATTTTGTTCATCGAATATTTTTTGAGCAACTTCCGTATCAAGTTCTGAAAAAAGAAAATTTTTGATGATTTTCTGTTGTTTAATTTTCATAATTATACCTCAATGTAAATAAAATTTTTTCTTGAAAGAAGTATAGTCATAGATAAAATAGAGAATGCTAAATAAAATGGAGCTGATAACGGGAATCGAACCCGCGTGGCCAGCTTGGGAAGCTAGAGTTCTACCATTAAACTATATCAGCAACATATTTATTATATTTTAAAAATTAATTCTAATCAAGAAAAGAAATTTTTAAAATATTTAAAATTTATGGCTATAATTAATATAATTTTCTTGCATAAAAAATTATAGATTTGTATAATACAAGAAAGAGGTAGATATAAAAATGCTCGAAAACATCAAAGTTAGTTCAAAAACAAATCAAAGCAAATTAGCAGGTGCTATAGCTACTGCAATTCGCAATAATGGTACAACAACCATTTCTTGTGTTGGCCAATATGCTTTATTACAAGCCATCAAAGGTTTAACACTTGCACGCCGTTTCTTGGCTGAGGAAAAGATTGAAATCTATTCTCAAATAGATATGGAAGATGCTCCTAGAACTGAAACACCTGTTGCTGAAACTCCTGCTGAAGGCGAAGCTGCTCCTGCTGCTGAAGAACCACGTGTTATCATTAAATTTACTGTTACTTCTAAAAAAGTTGGGGAATAATGAAAGATAGATCTCTTAGCTGGCCAAGTTTAAAGGCTGCTGGAGTTCGTACTAAAAATAAAGCTCAAGAAATAAGCGGATTGGCTAAGCCATCCGCTTTCTTACTTTCTTGGGCAGCAGGAAGATATTTTCAAGTACGTACTTATGGATGCCAGGCCAATGTTCGCGATTCAGAAGTTATTACTGCATACCTACAAAATTTAGGAATGAAGCCAACTACTGATCCTGTTCAGGCGGACATTATAATTTTTAATACATGTGCAATTAGAGAACATGCAGAAACTCGTATATTTGGTGAATTAGGACATTTAGCTCCTTTAGCCAAACAAAATCATGATTTGATAATTGGTTTATGCGGATGCATGGCACACGAAGAAGTTACTTTAGAAAAATTAAGAAAAAATGTCAAACATTTAAATTTAGTCTTTGGTACCGGAAATATTCATCAATTATATTCTTTAATTGAAGAACAGGTTAAATCCAAAGATCGTATTTTTTGTGTTTCCAGTGATAATTTACCAGTTGTTGAAGAATATCCAGAAGCGCGATTTGAAAGATATAAGGCATTTGTCAACATTATGTATGGATGCGATAAATTTTGTACTTATTGCATTGTTCCATATACAAGAGGTCAACAGAGAAGTAGAAATGTTGAAGACATAGTTTTAGAAGTTAAACACCTTGTTGAAAAAGGATATAAAGAAGTAACTTTATTAGGACAAAACGTCAATGCTTTTGGTTTAGATTTTGAGGATAAGACGAAAGATTTTGCTTATTTGCTTGAACAAATTGCCAAAACTGGAATTGCAAGAATTCGTTTTACTTCACCTCATCCAGCTGATTTTAAAGAAAATGTATTCAAAGTTATGAGCGAGTATAAAAATATAATGCCGGCGTTGCATTTACCTATGCAATCTGGTTCATCTCGTGTTTTGAAAAAAATGAACAGAAGCTATGATCGTCAAAGATATCTTGATTTAGTAAAAATGCTCCGCAGTTATATTCCAGATGTTCGTTTGACAACCGATATTATTTGCTGTTTCCCTGGAGAAACTGAAGAAGACTTTGAAGATACACTTTCGATTATTAAAGAAGCTAATTTTGCCGGTGCTTATACATTTATTTACTCACCGAGAAATGGAACACCAGCAGCAAGATGGGATAATCCATTGACTCCTGAAGAAAAGCAAGCGCGCTTTAATCGTTTAGCTAGCGCTATAGATGAACAAGCTACAATTGCCGGAAACGAAGCTGTAGGACAAGAAGTTGAAGTCTTATTTGATTCACTCGATGATAAAATAGGTTTAATTAAAGGATACGATCAATATAATCGTTTAGTTCACGTTGAAGCACCTTCAACACTAATTGGACAAATAAAAAAAGTAAAAATACTTGAGAGTCATACTTATTCATTTATTGGTGAACTTCTCGATTGAAAAGAATATCTATAATTATGGATAATTTAGAAAAAGAAATAGAAGAACTGATTGAAGAATTTCAAAATTTAGAAGTTTATAAGCAATATATAGCAATTAGAAATCAAGAAAAAACAAACTTAGAATTTTTAAAATTAAAAGAAGATGCTAGAATTGCTAAACAAGAAATTAGGAAATATGTTTCTGATTCAGCAAAATTAAAAGAACAGATTGATAAAGCAAAAAATTTAGAAGAGGAATATTCTAATCATCCACTTATAATTAATGAAAAAGTCTATAAAGAAGAACTTTTAGAACTCATCGATCCTTTATTTGATATGCTCAAATAGCAACATTCATTTATGTCTTTCATAGAATATATGGAAGAGGAAAAAATGAATAGAGAAGTTGCGGTTAAAACATTAATTGGTAAAGGTCGTCAGTATTTGGTTAAAGAAGTTAATTTACAAGTTAATACAAAACCTTCTAAAGCTTTAGGATGCTGGATTATTAATCATCAATATGTGCCATATAATAAAGATAAAGAACTTTTTATCAAAGGCAGTTATGATATTGAGTTATGGATGGCTGTTGAAGATGATAAAAAAACTGAAGTTTATCGCACTACTATTGAATTTGAAGAGAAAGTTAATGCAGCTTTTAAAAATTTGTTGACTTTGGATGATAAAATGTATTTGAAACCAATTGTTTTACATTATCCATCTTGTACCAAAATGGAACTTGGCGAAGATAAAAATGTTATTGTAACAATTGAAAGTGAATATTTAATCGATGTTTTTGCCGAGGCGATTTTAATTGTTAAATGCGCTGACAACGAGAAAGCGGACTTAACATTAGATGAAGAAATCTTAATGAATGTTAATCCTGATTATATGAAAATAGCCAAGAAATAATCTTGGCTATTTTTTTAAAAAACATATTTGTTTTCAACGAATTCGCTGCTAGAATTCATTTCAGATATTTTATCGATATTTAAGAACAGTGAATATAATTTTTCTGTATCTTTGAAATTGATATTTAAACTTAAATTGTTTAATAATTTGTATTCAAGTTCTTGAGAAATTTCAAATGTAAAGCTTAAAGAACTGAAATCAATATTTAAATTATATTCTTTTAATTTATCAAATTGAGCAAAAAATGTATTAGCTAAAATATTTAAGTTATTACTATTGAGGAATGATACTAAAGAATTTCCAAAAGAATCATTGCTCGAAATAGTTATAGATTTAAAATCACTTGTTTCATTTGAAGAAAAGTTAATATTATTTATTATTGAGTTGTAAAAATAAGAATCAATATAATTTAATGTTGAAGAATTATTGTTTTCATGAATTGAATTTAAAGAAGACAAATAATTTTTGAAGTTATCTTTATTATCATCCAAAGCAGTATCAAAGGAATTTTTAATATCGCCAAATAACATTTCGAGTAAATCATGAGTCGAATCAACTTCATGGAAAGAAAAATCTTTTTTGATATCATTTCTATCAGTATCATTTGAAGTTGAATAAGTATATTGACCAGCTTTTAAACGTGAAGAATATGAAGAAAGGAAAGAGCTTTTTTCATTTTTTGAGTTTAGAATATCTGCAGAAATATTGTAATTAACATTTGAGATTATAAAATTGAATATAGTTGTTGGATTGCTGGTATCAAGATTTTTAAAATCCGAATATTCCCATAAAGTCTGAAGTTCAATATTGGCATTGATAAAAAATAGATATTGATTATCTTCTTTAATTCCGAAAGAAAGAGGAATTGTATATTGAGATTTGTTAGAAAATTGTAAAAGAATAGAGCGCATTAATTCGGTAACAGATTTAATGTTATCTAAATATTCTTCATTGGAAGTATTTTTCAATTCTTTTTTTAATGCATCTTTAAAATTGTTGCTGTTTTTTATTAAATCCGCTTTTTCTATTTCGAGATTACATTGAAAAGAAATATCTTCATAAGTGTAGTTGAAAGACATTTTCTTTAAATCATAATCATCAGAAATTTCGAAGTTTAAATTCATAGAAAATTTATTGCCAAGCTTTAATGAAACATAAGAGCTAAGCGAAGAATTTCCAAGATGATACCTGGAGAATAAATTGTTTAATATTGAAAGTTTATCAGCGATAAGAGTGATTTTATAAGTATCACCATCTTTTGTATAAGAAGAATTTTTTTCATTGAGTGTAAAAGAATTGATAGGAACTAAATTTTCAATAGCTTGAAAGTCACCGATAGAAGAAAGGACAAAATCAGAATCTACGTGTTCAAGATCATCTAAAGGCAATTCTAATTCATCAGAATAAGTGTTTAAAGTTTGCTTGGAAAGTTTACGAGAATTAGAGTGACCAAAGACATATTCGGAGCCTGAATAATAGGCATTGACAATACGTCCGATTTCAATACCAGGTGACATTAAAGAAGCTTCTTGATAACTTACTTCATTATCGATAAAAGTTGTTTTTTGCAAAGAAGAAAATTTAATTCCAGAAAAGTCAGCATTTAAAGAATAAATCCAAGAAGCAGAATTGTGGTTAGTATTTTTTAAGCTTTTACTAACAACATTATGCAAATCCATTGAATGAGCAATATCATTAGAAATACTATCACCATTATTAAATGGCAATATGTTTGTTTCTTCTTCAAGTTCATATTTAGGTTTAGTTACAATAGAAACACTAGAACTAGAGGAAGAAGAATTTGAAGAAGAACTAGAAGATGAAGTTGCATTGCTGTTACATGAACTCAATGTGACAAGAAGCGTTAAGACGCTTAAATATTTATATATCTTTTTCATAGCAAAAATATTATAACCTTAAATAAAAAATAAGACTATAATTTTTAAAATAAATTATTTTTAGGCAATAAGCTATATTAAAAAAATATAAAAGCATATACTAATTTAGGAGGAAAAAACATGTTTTTTAACCAAAATTATACTGATGGTTGCTATCGTTCAAAAATTTTAATTCCTTGCCAAGAAGAAAAAACAATCAGATTTAGTCCATGTAGAGGATATTATTTTGATAATCCTTGTTGCCCGGAAGTTTATATAGGAAATAATACTACTACAACACCTACTGGTGAAGGTGGAACTACAGTATAAATTACTTTATATATTTTTTAAGTATATGAGGAATTTCTTCTGCAACCTTACTTGCTTGAAAGGAAGCAGAAGAAATTTTTTTACGCAATTTTAAGCCAGCGATAGAAAAAATTTTATAACTAGCATAACAAGAATAAATGGTAGGACAATTTAAATAGGCTAGAAAAGAGACTAGTAATCCACTATAACAATCACCACTTCCAGCTTTAGCTAGTCCAGGATTAACTTTATCGATAAAAAATCTTTCTTTATTATCCTTAATCAAAGTATTATAGCTTTTTAAAATAATAGTACAACGAGAAAAAATTTTTAAAATAGAATTTAAATACTTTTCATAATTTAAAACATTAGAATCAATATAACCGATATCAAAAAGATTGCAAAACTCTTTTATATGAGGAGTTAAAATCAATTGTGGACAAATTTCATTAGGATTATGCTTTAATAAGAAATTTTTAAGATATTTAAGACCAGTGGCATCAACAACTAATTTTTTTGTGTAATTCAATAGTAAATAATCCAAATCTTGTTGAATCCATTTATTTGGATAATCTAAACCATTTCCAAATAATATTGAAGAAATTCTGTTCAAATTTATTTCTTTTAAATTTTCACGTTTTGTATAGATAACTTCAGGTAAAGAATTGGCAAAACAAGGAGAATCATAACAAAGATCAACATATCCAGCACCGCCAAAAATAGCACTTTGACAAGTTAAATAAGCGGCACCGAGAAAATTATCGCTTCCAGCATAAATTAATGCATGTCCAAAATTTCCCTTATTTGCTAAAGGTGAACGTGGTATAAGTATTTTCTTTAATAACTTATCTTTCATAAAAATATAATAGCATAAAATAATAAATATTAAAAAAACTTGATAATCATTTCTTTTTTATTGAAAATGAAGACATGGAACAAAGTATTAATTTTTTATGTGATGATGATAAATATTTAGAACTTCTATCTAAGAAGAAAGATTCTTGCAGCCTTAATTTTCGAGAACAATTTAAAGTGTGTTGGAGATTTTTCTTTTGTTCTAATTCTTCGATTTCTTATCATCGCTTTAAAGAATTAGTATATAGTAATAAAAATCCTGAAAATGCTGAAGAAGAGTATTTTTTATCTGTTTTAAATGAATATAATGAACTTTTAAATTCTAAAGAAAAGTTTTTAAAATTATTTTAAGAAAATAAAATTTCTTTAAATTATAATGGTGATTTCTTAAATTTTATATAGATTAAAACAATAATCCAGTAAAGTTTGTCAATTTATATAATTTTAAACTATTTCTTCTCGACAGATAAAGAAATCTAATATATACTTTAATTAGTAAAAAATATAGTTAAATATTATGAGGTAAATATGAAAAAATTGTTTAAAGATCGTATATTCTATGAAACATATCCTTCCTCTTTCTGTGATTCAAACGGAGATGGAAGAGGAGATATTCAAGGAATAATTTCGAAACTTGATTATATTTCCAATTTGGGATTTGATGGTTTATGGGTTAATCCATTTTATAAATCGCCAATGCTAGATGGAGGATATGATATTTCTAATTTCTTTGAAATTGATGAACGTTTCGGAACAATGGATGACTTAAAAGAATTGATAGAAGAGTGTCATAAAAGAGATATTTTATTATTTTTAGATTTAGTTCCTGGACATGCTTCTATTTATAATCCTGATTTTTTAAAATCGGCTGAAGCAACAAAAAATGATAAATCTGATTTATTTATTTGGACAGATAATGTTTGGCATACTTATGATAATTATCGCCAAATAAGCGGATTTTATGATAGATTTGGCTGCTATATTGTAAATTTCTTTGCTCATCAACCTGCGATAAATTATGGCTTTGCCAAAAAAGAATATGATTGGCAGATGAAATGGGATGATCCAAAATGTCCTGGAAAAGATTATTTAGTTAAAATAATGAATTTCTATTTAGATATGGGTGTTGATGGATTTAGAGTTGACATGGCCGATAGTTTAGTTAAAGGCGAAGATGATAAAGAATGCACAATAAAACTATGGAATAAGATGTTTGATGAAGTAAAAAAATCGCATAAAGAATTTTATACAACCAGTGAATGGAGTAATCCTGATAGAGCATTAAGAGCTGGATTTAGTTCTGATTTTATTTTGGATCATCAAGATAATTGTTCTCATATGTTATTCCGACAAAAAGAAGATGGTTATGAACCTTTGCTTCATCAATACAATGCTAAACTTTATAGGAATTTTACTAAGAATTTATTGTGGCATATTGAAAGCATGCAAAAATATGATGGTGAATTATCTTTTATTTCTGGAAATCATGATTCATTTAGAATTGCAGACTTTTTAAATGATGAGGAATTGAGATTAGCTTATTTATTTATCTATACAATGCCAGGAGTACCTTATTTATTTGCAGGTGATGAATTAGGACAAAAGACTAATCGTAATTTAACATCAAAAGAAGGAGGTTATCAAAGAACAGGAACAAGAATTCCAATGGTGTTTGATAATACAGAAAATCGTGGATTTTCTAAATGTAAAGATGTTAGTAAACTCTATCTTCCAATAGATAATGAAACTGTTTCAGCTATGGAACAATTAGAAGATAAAAATAGTCTTTTGAACTTCATTAAAGAATTGATAAAAATTAGAAAATCAGAAGATGATTTACGCAGTAAAGATTTTAAATTGTTAGATAAACCATTAGCATATTCTAGAGGAAAAATAAAAGTCTTCATCAATTTAAAAGATGAAGACCAAAAATTTGAAGTTGAATCTGGTGAAATTTTATTATCTGTAGGAAAAGTTGAATTTTCAGCAGGAAAATTGGTTTTAAAGAAGCATCAAGCTGTTATTTTTAAAGAAGCTTAAATTTTTTCAGTACATATAAGATAAGCTGGCGGGTGATATCGATTCCGCTAGCTTTTTCTATTTCAGTAAAAAAAGCATTTGAATTAATTTCATTGAAGATGGGTTCTCCATTTTTTCCTTTAATTAAATCGACTCCGGCATAATCTAAATCGAGAATTTTTGAAGCTTTTTCAGCCATATCAATAAATGATTGGGGTGGATTAAAATTAGTTCCTTTTCCGCCTAAAGCGATATTAGAACGAAAATCATTATTATTTGTTCTTTTCATAGCTGCGACAACTTTATGTCCAATGGTAAATAACCGATAATCAGTTCCATATTCATATCCGATATATTCTTGATAGATATGAGGAATATATGCTAGCTGTTTATAAAGAGACAATAATTCATCATGATTTTTTGCTAAATATACTTGTTTTCCTAAAGAACCATATACTTTTTTTACAATAATAGGAAATGAAATTTTATTTTCAACCTTTTTTAGAAATTTCAAAGCTTTTTCCTGTGAGTAATCATTATTGTAATTTAAAGGAGCTGAAATAGTGAGTGGAGTTTTAATTCCATTATTCATAATTTTAAGATAAGTTAACATTTTGTCATCAGCACTTTCGATACTTTCACTGGAGTTTATTATTGGAAAATATGTTTCAAGCATTGAAGAAATGTATTTGTCTTTATCTAAAAAGAAAGCAAATTCATATTTATCTTTTAATTCTAGCGCTGGACTTCCTTCATTAAAAATTGAAAGCAAAGAAATATTATCTTTGATATCAACATTAAATCCATATTCTGATAATATTGAAGAAATTCTTCTAACCTTATAATCTGTACTTTGTGAATAAGAAAAACTATTGATAATTATTAAAATTTTATGCATAGAGTTATTATATACATTATTTGGCAAACAAAAAAGGAAAATTTAAGCAAATTTTCCTTTAAGATTATTTATCTTGTGTATCAGTTTTTTTAGCTGTTTCAGCAATTGTAGCGACAGTTGAAACTAAATTGCCTAAATCGCTTGGAACAACTAATTTAGTGCTTTTACCATCAGCTAATTTTGTATAGCTTTCAAATGCTTTTAAGGTAAGATATTCATTAGAAGCTTTAGCATCATTGATGAGTCGAATGCTTTGAGCTTCAGCTTCATATTGTTTTAATAATGCTTCAGCACGCCCTTCAGCTTCTTTAATCATTGCAACTTTTTTAGCTTCAGCACGAAGAATAGTACTTTCCTTTTCACCTTGGGCAGTTAAAATTTGAGATTGCTTATCACCTTCAGCACGGAGAATAGCTTCACGTTTTTCGCGTTCAGCACGCATTTGTTTTTCCATAGCTTCTTGGATATCGCGTGGAGGTAAAATGTTCTTTAATTCGACACGATTTATTTTTATTCCCCAAGGATCAGTAGCTTCATCAAGAATCAATCTCATTTGTTGGTTGATTGTATCACGTGAAGTTAATGTTTGGTCAAGCTCCAATTCACCAATAAGGTTACGGAGAGTAGTGGCGGTTAAATTTGCAATAGCATTGATTGGGTTTGCAACACCATAAGCATATAACTTAGGATCTGTTATTTGAAAATAGACAACGGTATCTATTTGCATTGTAACATTATCTTTAGTAATAACAGGCTGAGGATCAAAATCTGCAACTTGTTCTTTCAAGCTAATCTTCTTATAAACACGATCGATAAATGGAACAATCATGTGTGGTCCAGCTTCTAATGTGCGATGATAACGACCTAAACGTTGAACGATAGCAGTGGTACTTTGATTGATAATTTTAACAGAAGTAATTAGGGCAATAATTGCAACAATTGCAATTATACAGACAATGACAATTATAAAAATTAAAAATCCATCCATTATTTTTTCTCCTTTTCTTTTACAATAAAATGATTTCCGACAATTTTTAAAATAATTACAGTAGTTCCGGCAGGTAAATCTTCTTCACATTCGCAATTCCAAATAACATCATTAACTTTTATAGTACTTTTTTTGCTGATTGTATTTTCTAGAAGAACAAATTCTTTACCTATTAAAGAATCAGCATTTGTATGAATTTTTTTCTTTTGAAAAAATTTTTTTCGAAAGAATAAGCAAAAGACTAAAAGAGTAATACCGCTGAAAAAAACAAAAGCTATAATAGAAATCCAAACTGGAATCGGCATGATGCACGCAAAGATTATAGCGAAAACAGCACCGATAGCGAACCATATACTAACCATCTCATTAGTAAAGAGTTCAATTAATAAAGCGATTATAAAAATAACTGCATAACATGTTATGAATATTTCTCTTAATCCCATTTTTACCTCCTGATTAAATTTTATATTCTTTTATAATAATATGCAATTTATATTTGATTTAATTTAATAAATGTGAAAAAAGGAAATATTTTTTTAATTTAGTTAAAGAAATGAAAAAAATAAGTGAAATAAAGAAAAAATAATGCTTATATAAAGTAGGAGGAATAAAAAATGTCAGAAAATTTAGAAAATTATAAGAAAAAAGAGGAAAGGATAAAGCAATATTTTTATGAATATAATCAATCGATTAGAGAATTGATACTATCCGGTGAAGATGCTAATAGTTTATTGTTTCATGATTTTTTAAAAGATTTAAAACCAGATGAAATTAATTTACTTAAAAAGAATACGTTTCCATCGATAGCAAGACTTAATGTTCTCAACGCTATATATTCTGTCAGTATTTTATCGGTTGAAGATAGAAGATTATTGAAAGAAGTGTTCATTAGACCTAATGAATCAGATTGGTGGAAACAATATTATACAAGGTCAAATTATTATCGTTCCAGACATAGAGTTGTTAATGCTTTTTATGGATTAATAAATTAGTTTTCAATTAAGCTCAATAATACTTTAGCGGCTTTAATAATACTTTCGTCGTTATCGTTTGAAAGATTGGTATAAAGTACACCGACAGGAATTTTGTTTTCATATAATGTATCGAAAACATCATCGATAATCTTTTGAGTTTTTTCTTTTTCTTGCATTGGACCAAAAGGATTAGCAAAAAAGGTTTGAACTAATCCTTTTTCCGATGTGGTTTTCATCGCATATCTTTGGCCTGAAATAAAGACTTTTTTAGCTTCATCTTTATCAGAAATAATTTTTATACCTGTAGGGGAAGTTTCATAATTGTTAGCATAGAGAAAAAGATCGACTTTAAAAGGAGTTATTGTAGTTGTAAAGCTTGAAATTGGAACGACAACACGAGAGTTAGTTTTTTCAGGGTTGTAAAAAATGGCACGATCAACAGATAAAAGTGAATAGGCTTTATCAAGATCATCAAGTCTAACAAAAGCACCAATTTCTGTACCTTTGGTATAAATATTTCCATTTTCTTTTATAAAAGATCCCATATCATCATATATTGTTGTTATATCGGCAATAAGATGATCATTTAAATGTTTCATCGCTTCAATAGTTTCGCTTTTTCCTGCCCCAGAGTCACCGAGTATAACAACGTTTTTTGTAATGCCATTTCTGAGGTGGATGCTTAGTCCAGCACCATGAATTGGGAGGATATTGTTGTTGATCATCGTTAAATTGAATAATGTTAAAAGCATCTTTTTGAAATAGCCGAAATAATCATATTTATCAAGAGCAGGTAAAACACCAATAAAAGTTTTGTCATTTGTTTGGTAATAATATGGTTTTGTTGCATTATTAACACCGGCCAAAAAGATAATTTTTGGTTTATTATTTTTTAGAAAACTGCCATCAGCAATTCTGAACAAGGTACCAAGACCAGGAATAGAACTGATGAATTTTTCATGTACATAAGCATAAGCTAAAACATCTCTAATTTTTAAAGGAAGTAAATAGAAATGTTTTAAGTCCATATCCTTTTTAGTGATAGGGGTATTATCTTCAAAAAAAGTACCTTCTCTTTTGTTAGATGTCGTATTGACGAGGAAAGGTGGTTGAACGATAATTGAAGTTATTGGTCTTATATTAGATAAAAAAGATAATTCTTCAGGTAAATTTTTAATTTTTATGTGCTCAAAAATAAAAGCACCATTTAAACCTGAGGCTAATTGACGATAAATTCTTTGATCGCTAGAGATTATATTTTCATATATTTGTCTATAGAAACTTATGACTATATTTGAAAAATGATTTAAAACTGTTACAGTTCTATTTGGTGAAAATATTTTTTTATCCGCTAACATGAAACGAATTGATGTACGATAATAATCATAGAATGTATCGGTTAAATTTAATAAAAATTCTTTATGCTCATCGATTCCCGGTAAAACTTTATTTAATTTTTCGTAAGGATAATAGTATAAATTCAAAAATATAGAATAGATAAGATCAAATGATTCTTTATGATATTTTAAACAAAGATCATTCAGTTCAAGACCAAATAAAGAATCTTTATCTAAATCTTGAATGAAATCTTTAATCAACATTTTAAAATGAGAATGTTGAATTAGGTTATCTTTTTCAATTAATAAAATATTTTCAGCGTTGTAGATATGAAACTTATTTTTCATTTAAGACCTCTTTCAAAAGTTTTAAAGCTGGTTCGATTTTATTTGTAGGTAAAGAGCAGATTGCAACACGTATATGATGCTCATCCATCGGTACAAGAAAACAGTTTTTGCTCTCTAATTCATCGCACACATCATAAGCATTTTTTTCTATATATAAGCTTATGTAAAAACCAAAATGATAAGGAAGATGAGAAATCTTTAATTCATCTAGAGTTTTTATGGCAATCTCACCTCTTTTTACAAGAATTGAACGACTATTTTTTAATTCTTGCTTAAATTTATTCAATAATTCATGATTTGAAGAGATTTCATAGATGATTTCATTTCCAATTGTCGGAGGACAAGAGTAAGTAGAACGGGCGATTTTATTGAAAGATTTAAGTAAATTTTCATTTTTCTTAAATAATAAACAGCCAGTTCTTAAAGAATAAATTCCAAATGTTTTAGAAGCTGAGAAAGTATAGTAGATTTGAACATTTTCGTTGAATTTATCAGCAAAACGATAAGGACGAGATGGATCTTCACCAAAATCATTATAGGCCACATCAAAAATTAATGTTATTTTTTTATCTTTTGAAAAGTTATTAACGACATCAACAAGATCTTCATATTCTTTTTCACTCATTGAATAACCAGTAGGATTTTGAGCTGGATCATTTATTACTAAAATTGGTTCGTCATTTTTTTGTAAAGAAGAGCTTAGAGCATTTTTTAAAGACTCTTTAGAAAATAATTCATAGAAGGATGCATCTTGTTTTTCAATATGGAATATAGAAAAATAATTAGTCCAAAGAAGTCTTGGAAGAATAATATTTTTGCTTTTTACATGATCAGAGATCAAAGATAAAGCACCGGTTCCACCTAAAGTAAGAACACTAGCAAATTCATCTTTTAAATTTTCATCAAATCCAAAAACAAAAGATTTTAATCCATCTAAAAATTTACCATTTCCGATAGAAGGTGGATAAGCAAAATTGGTTGTTGTACTAATTTTTTCAAGAGTTTTTCGGACGCTATCATAAGTCATAAGATTGCCATCATCCGCAAAAAACATACCAGCCGTTGCATTATATAAAGGTAAATTTAGTTTACTGCTACGCGCTCTTTCAGAAATTTTTAAAATATCAAAACTTTTCATATTTGCCTCGAATACGAAAATATTATGCCACATTCCTTCCTTATAATCTAATTAAATTATAAAAACAATTCAAAAACTAGAGATATATAGAAAAAAGTGATATGATAAATAAGATTAACGGAGGAACGTATGAATATTTTAGATGATTTAAGATCCCGTGGATTGCTAGACCAATGCTCAAATGAGGAATTATTGAGAAAGATGTTAGAGACAAAGCAAACAATCTATTGTGGCTTTGATCCTTCGGCTACCAGTTTGCAACTCGGTAATTTCGTTATGATTACAATGCTTAAAAGATTGCAATTAGCTGGACATAAAATTATAGCTGTTATCGGTGGTGGAACCGGTATGATCGGTGATCCTTCTGGAAAAAAAGCTGAAAGAAGTTTCCTTAAGGCTGAACAAGTTAAACATAATGTTGAATGCATCAAAAAACAATTATCTTATTTTTTAGATTTTTCAAGTCCCGATAAGGGAATTATTGTTGATAACTATGACTGGTGGAGTAAAATATCAGTTATTGAATTTTTAAGAGACTATGGTAAATTATTCCAAATAAATTATATGTTAGGAAAAGATATTGTAAAGTCTCGTTTGGAAGTTGGTATCAGCTATTCCGAATTTTCATATATGATTCTTCAATCAGGTGATTTTTATAATTTATTTAAACAATATGGCTGCCGTATTCAATGTGGTGGTGGTGATCAATGGGGAAATTTAACATCTTCTTTAGATTTTTTGAGAAAGTATGTTGGTGATGAAGAAGATGCTGGAGTTTTCACATTGAAATTAATTACAGATAGTCAAGGTAAAAAATTTGGAAAGTCGGAAAATGGTGCATTATATCTTGATGGAAATATGACTTCTCCATATCAAATTTATCAATATTTTATGAACGTTGATGATGCTTCAGTTGAAAAGTTCTTAAGAATTTTTGATTTGAGAAGTTTAGATGAAATTCATCAAATTTATGAGAAACATATGGAAAACCCTGGTTTAAGAGCTGGTCAAAAAGAATTAGCCAGAGTTATGGTCACTACTTTGCATGGTGCTGAAAAAGCAGCAGAATGTGAAAAAATGACTTCTGCATTATTTAAAGATGAATTTGTTGGACTTTCAAAGGAAGCATTGAATGAAATTTCAAAATCATTAAATAAAGTGGAATCTGATGAAAGTGTTGAATTAATTCAAGCTTTAGTTGATACAAAATTAGCTTCTAGTCGTCGCGAAGCACGTGAATTTTTAAAGGCTAATAGTATCAGAGTTAATGGCAATATTATTAACGATGAACATTATCTTTTATCAAAAGATAACGCATTAGAAAATGAATTTTTCTTTATTAAACGCGGTAAGAAAAATTATGCAGTTTTGCATTTAAATTAAAATAATAACTATCATTTATTTAGGCTACCAAGAACAATCTTGGTAGCTTTTTTACATGTTTAAAAAAGTGTAAAGATGAATTAGCACTCTCATATTTACTTTGCTAATTTATGGAATATAATCATAAGTGTTAGGAGGTAATGCAGTATGGCAGAACAAATGTATACTAGAAAAGTAATTGAAGCAATCAATAATGCTAAGGAGATTGCTGAAGAAAATAAACAAGGAATAATTGATGTTCCACATATTTTAAAAGCAATTATTTCACAGGAAGATTCTTTATATGTTTCAATCCTCTCACAACTTGGAATTAATGTAAATAATGTCAGTGAAATAATAGATAATAGTGTTGCATCACAGGTTAGAAGTGATATGGAAGAAGCTCATATGTCTTCTGATTTATCAAAATTGTTTAATGATGCTTCACGATATCAAAAAGAAATGAAGGATGATTTCTTATCTATTGAACATCTTCTTCTTGCTCAATTTGATAATAATAATTCTATTGTAAAAAAACTTAAAGAAATTGAGCACTATAATGCTGAAGAATTTTCTAAAACAATAGATAAAATAAGAGGCGGAAATCATGTTACAAGTGATAGTCCTGAAGAAACTTATGAAGTTTTGAAAAAATATGGACGTAACTTGGTAGAAGAAGTTGCAAAAGGTAAAATTGATCCAATCATCGGTCGTGATGAAGAAATTAGACATGTTGTCCAAATTCTTTCTCGTAAAACAAAAAATAATCCAATATTAATCGGTGATCCAGGTGTTGGTAAAACAGCTGTTGTCGAAGGATTAGCTTGGAGAATTTTCAAAGGAGATGTTCCTTTTTCTTTGAAAGATAAAACAATTTTTGAATTGGATTTAGGAGCACTTATTGCTGGTGCTAAATATCGTGGTGAATTTGAGGATCGTTTAAAAGCAGTTTTAAATGATATTAAAAAGAGCAATGGTAAAGTAATTTTGTTCATTGATGAAATTCACCAATTGATAGGTGCTGGTAGAACAGATGGTGCTATGGATGCTGCTAACTTATTGAAACCAATGTTAGCCAGAGGTGATTTACATTGTATTGGTGCAACTACTTTGGATGAATATCGTAAATATATTGAAAAAGATGCGGCGTTTGAAAGACGTATGCAAAAGGTTATGATCGATGAGCCAAGTGTCGAAGATACAATTGCAATTTTAAGAGGTTTGGTAGCAAAATATGAAGCCCATCATGGTGTATCAATTACAGATGATGCTTTAATTGCAGCTGTAACAATGTCCAAAAGATATATTGCAGATAGATTTTTACCAGATAAGGCTCTAGATCTGGTTGATGAAGCATCAGCAAAGGTTAGAATGAATTTAGATTCGATGCCAGAAGCACTTGATGAAATCAATAGAAAATTAATGCAGATGGAAATTGAAAGAGTATCTTTGAAAAAAGATGATTCTTCTTCAGCACAAAAACGTTTGCAAGAAATGGATGTAGATATTGCCAATCTTAAAGTAAGACAAAATGAACTCACAGCTAAATGGCAAAAAGAAAAACAAGAAGTTGAAGGCAGCAAAACATTGAAAAATAAATTGGATATGTTGAAGTTGGAATTAGATAAAGCCATATCTAATGCCGATTATAATCTTGCTGCAAAAATTCAAAATAATGACATTCCATTATTGAAGAAACAAATTGCTGATTTAAAATCAAAAAGTCAAGACCAAGGAAGATTGCTTGATGAAGTAGTTACTGAAGATAATATTGCTCAAGTTGTTTCATCATGGACTGGAATTCCAGTGAGTAAATTATCAACAAGTGAATCTAAAAAAGTTTTGAATCTTGATGCTGAATTGAGGAAAAGAGTCATCGGTCAAGATGATGCTTTACAAAAAGTATCAGATGCTATTGTTAGGGCACGTGCAGGTATCAATGATCCAAATAGACCATTAGGTTCCTTCTTATTCTTAGGCCCAACTGGTGTTGGTAAAACTGAAGTTTGCAAAGCTTTAGCTGAACAATTATTTGATTCTGATCAACAAATTATCCGTATAGATATGTCAGAATATATGGAAAAATATTCAGTATCACGTCTTATAGGTGCTGCTCCAGGTTATGTTGGCTATGAAGAAGGTGGTCAACTTACAGAAGCTGTTCGTAGAAAACCATATGCTATTGTTTTGTTAGATGAAATTGAAAAAGCACATCCTGATGTATTCAATATCCTCCTTCAAGTTCTTGATGAAGGACGTTTAACAGATGGAAAGGGAAGAACTGTTGATTTCAAAAATACAATTCTTATTATGACAAGTAACTTAGGATCTGAATATTTGCTTCAAGGAAATACCAAACAGGAGCAAGATAAAGTTAATGCTTTATTAAAACAGACTTTTAAACCTGAATTCTTGAATAGAATAGATGAAATTGTAATGTTCAATTCTTTAAGCCCTGATTCTATAAACGCTATCATCGAGAAATTCCTTACAAATTTGCAAAACACTTTACAAAGTAAAGAGATAACATTTACCTATGATAAAAGTGTTGTAGATAAAGTTAAAAAAGATGCATACGATCCAATTTATGGAGCACGTCCAATTAAAAGATACATACAAAAGTATATAGAGACACCTATTGCTCAAAAAATAATTGCTAGTCAAATTACACATAAGGCAAATATCACTGCCGTTGATGATGATTTTGTAGTAACTGGTGAATAAAATAAAAATTGCTGATTCATTTCAGCAATTTTTATTTTTGTCTAATTTTAAAAGCAAGTATTCCTGCAATTGTTCAATAGTTTTTATATAAAAATCGATAATTTTTATACCTAATGAAATGAAATCATCAGGTAAAATTTTATCAAAGCGATAGACAAATTCTAAACTTTTAGTCATTCCATTTGTCATGCTCTTTAAAGCTTCGTATGCTATCATAAAATCATCTGTTTCTGAACAAATTTTGATTTTGTAATAAGATAAAACTCTTTTTTGCATAAAGTTTAAATCGGTATTTGCTTCTCCAACTTCTTCAATTTTATCTACTAATATTGTTTCATGTTCATGAAATTTATTTAAGTTCTCAGCAAAAATATTAATTAATTTAGTATCTTCACTGTTCTTCATAAAAATTTTAAATAATTTACTGCCCATAATCACATATGAGAGATATTTATTCATAGTTTTGATTTCGTTTGTCATATTTACCTCTATATAGTTATTCTTTTTGTTTTAAAGAAATTTATACAAAAAATTAGAGTATATTAATTATTTTTTATGGAAGATAAGAAAGAAAATAATTTGCTTAATAAACTATTTTTGTAACAAATTATTTAAAAAAGCTGAAAAAATTAATTATTTTATAAAAAATTGACAAAAAAATATTGGAATGCTAAAATGTTCGCGTAAAAAATAAAAAAGAGCTAGAACTATGAAAAAAAATAAAATTAACAAAGCTTTTACACTTCTTGAATTAGTCATAGTTATGTCTATAATTTCGATTTTATCAGCAACAGCTGTTGTTACATATATCGGTGTTACAAAAAGTGCAAAAACATCAAATGATGAATTATTGGTATCACAATTAAATAAAGTTTTAAAATTAGAAGAATCGGATGGAGTTGTGCCAAATACTCCTAGTGAAATTTTTGATTTTTTAAATGAGTATGGAATTGAAGCTGATTCTTTAAAAACTTCAAATGAAGATTTAACATTAGCTTGGAATCAAGAAAATAATAGTTTTGCATTATTTAAAAAAGATGATGTTGTTTATGGTGAAAAAGATAATGTTTCTTATCACTATTGGAAGTTTTTAAATGAGGTTGAAAGTTCTTCTTATTCAATTTATCTTTATGGTGAAAATGAGATTGATGAAGTTGACATTAATGCTGGATTAGATACTGGTAAAAACAAAATAAAAACAATAAATTATTTAAATTATTCAGATGCGCAAAATGATGTTAGAATTCGTTCAAATTCTATTGATGCTGAGACAGATTTAAATATAGATGCGCCGAAAGATACAGTTAAACATTATGGATATATAAAAGATTTAGTTGTAACTTCAATCGCAGATAATTCGTATCATGAATATGGAAGAATTTCTGGGAATTATATAATTAAATCAGGTCGATTTGTTACCGAAAATGGCTCTGAAATTATTTCAGATAATCTTATTATTGCTGATGATAGCAAAGTTACTATTGATACAAATAATTGTACTAAATGGAGCACTCCAATTTATACTTGGGATGAAAATAATAAGTTTGTTACTGCGAGTAGATATGATGTTAATCATCCACAAATTATAGAAAAAGAAACAAAAGAATCATACATAGTAGATTCTAAAAACAATTCATATACTGAAGATGGATATGTCAAATTAAAAGTAGATTTTGAAAACAAAGTTTTTAAATCACAAGAAACAAATGTACTTATTAAAGCCCATGGTCATGATGAAGTAGTAATACATAGTATTGATCCAACTTGTTTAAATTCAGGTTCTACAGAAGGAAAAAGATGTTTAATTTGTAGTCGGATTACAGAAAATCCTGAAGTAATTCCGGCACTAGGTCATGATGTTGAAATTATCAAAGGATATGAGGCAACATGTTTAGAAGATGGATTATCAGATGGACAGATTTGCAAAAGATGTAATGAAATTCTTGTAAAACAGAATATTATTGAAGCTCATGGTCATGAATTTGTAACATTTACTAAAGATTCTTCATGTACTGAAGAAGGATATATTCAAAAGACTTGTGAAATTTGTAAATATGTTGAAAAACAACAAATAGCCAAAAAAAATCATGAAATTGTTGTAGAAAAAGGTGAAGAAATAACCTGTGAACATAATGGAACCACTGATAAGATATATTGCAAAAATTGTGGGTACATCGAACAAGACCATGAAGTCATAGAAAATAAAGATGAACACGGAATTTGTAAAGTATGTCAAAAAGAATATTTAGATATTGACTGGATTGAAATTGAACTTCCTTCTAAAACTAGTAAAATAGAAGATGTTAATGCCTTATTCAATAAAGGAAAATATTTAAAATTGACTTCTGATATTGAATTCAATTCAACGAAGAGAATGGAATTTAAAACAGCTAAAGTTAAAAATTTAAATGGTCATACAATAAAAAGAATTAATGCTGGAGAAAATACTTCTTTCTATTTTGAAAATTGCTCAGAGGAAATTGTCTTTTTAAATGGTACTTTAGCAAGTTATGTTTCCCCTTCTATTATTCACGCAAAAAATAGCAAGTTAAAATTTGATAATGTAAAACTTATTAGAAATGCTAATGTAATAGGTACATGTGTTAAAGCAGAAAAGAATTCTGAAGTAAAAATTATAAATAGTATAATTACTTCTGAATCTGGCCTAAATAAAAATAGTTTATCAGTAAATAATAATAGCCGTTGTATCATTGAAAATTCAAATATTTATGCAACAATTAAAGTTACCGATGATTGTTATTTTGAAGCAAATGATAGCCAATTTGATTCTGATATAAAAGTTGAAGGAAAAGAAAAAGTTATCTTTAATAATTGTATAAATAAAGGTGATATTGAAATTGATAATAGCAGTAATAAAGATTGTGCTATTCAAATCGAAAATGTTGAAAATTCTGGTGATTTAACAATTAAAAACTCCAAAAATGTTAAGCTTAATCAAATTAATGTTGGAGGAAAATTAACTGTTTCAAATTGCAACGAATATGCAAATATGTTTGTTTCTGATTCCACAGTAAAGAATATGGAATTATCCAATACTACTAATTTTAATATTAATAATACTTTAATTAGTGGTGATGCAAATTTTGCTAAAAGTTCTTCTGTTATTAGCAAGAATATAACTATTAATGGGACATTAACAGTTAATAGTTCAGCTATTATTGATAATAACTCTAATTTTAATAAAGTAGTATTAAAAAGACCAACCGCGTTTGATTCAATGCCGTCAGCAACTCTTAATAATACCACTATTAATGGTGGTATTACTTCTAATAATGGTACTTTAAAATTAAATAATGAAACTATTGTTAACTCTGGAATTGAAGCAGATGATTCTAAAATTGAAATAAACAATTCGACAATATTTGGTAATACTAAATATAAAAATACAAGTTTATTATTATCTAACTCAGTATTGAATGGTGAATTTAGATTTGAAAATGTTTTGGGAGATACGAGTAAACAAAAATTTGATATAAGTAATACTAGAATTTTAGGTCATGTCGAAATTAATAGATCTGAAGGAACATTTAAAGATTCTGAAATAAATAATTCGATAAATATTGATAATCAATCAAAAGTAACACTTAATAATACCAAGTACAATTCTAAATCTGCTAAACATTCAAGCAAATTTATTGTAATGTAGAGGATGAACAATTTTGTTCATCCTTTTTAATAGCTTTTAAACATGGTATAATTTGAAATAAGTTGGTAAAAGTATGAGTAAGTATACGAAATTTTTGAATTTAATGGATGAAAAAGAATATCATAAAGCCGGTATTCTTATAAAAGATTTATTTGAAGAAGCAGTATATCCACATTACGCTATTTATGATGGGTATTTGGATTGGATAAAAGAAAATAATATTGAGACTTTAGAAGAGAAAAAAAATGAATTAAAATTATTCGAAAGAAAATATTTACAAATTTCTATTTCGTTTAAAGTTTTTAATATTTCTAAAAATAATATTGAACTTTTAGGTCAAAAGTTCAATGAAATTCAAGAAGAAATAAAATCTAATTTATGCAAACAAAACGATGAACAAATCAAAGCTATAAAATCTGGAAATTCTGCTATTTTAAAGCAATTGGAAGGTAAATTACTGGAAATAGATAAAGTTGAAGACAAAGATAGTTTTGATAAATTATTAATTGAAGTTAAAACAATAGAAAGTAAATTAAATCCTACTAAATTTGATGAATCTGAAGAGTTATTTTACAATAAATTAATTGATCTTTATGCTTCAAAAATAACATCTTTTACTAATTATTTTTCTAATATTGATTTAAGAGAATATAATTTAAAGGCTCTAGATGATTTTAAATTGACACTTGATACTTTTAAAAAGAACAAACGAAAATTATTAAAAAATAACAATGAATTTAAAAAGCTATTGGAAGAACATTTCTTTATTTATGATATAAACAAGCTTTATAAAGAAACACAGGAATTTTATTCGTATACCTATAACTATATATTCATGCGAATTGATGCTGATTATAAATATCTTTTTACTGACATTGCATTGAAAACAAAAAAAATATGAGCTTTATTGTAGAATTAGAACGCAAGAGAAAAATTGGCGACGATGTTAAAGTAAATAAAAAAGCTGAGCGGCAATTTCTCGGTAGAAGAGCAACTTATTATAAATCTCATACAGATAAAAAAAGCATAAGCTCTCTATATTCATCTTGTTTAAATAGAAAAGAAAGTATTGCTAAAACAATTGATAATTTGAGAATCAATGATAATATAAATGAGATTGATACTGAACTATTTAATCTTTCTAAAGATAAGAAAATTGTCTCTGTTACTCCAACAAGTTTAGATACTTATATTTTAAAAGGGGTATCTATTCCGGCAAAACAGGCAGTTACTACTATTTTTTCACAGACTGCAAGCATTGTTGCAACTATGAGTAGTTTTGTAACATCTTCTTTATCATCATTGTTAGGTTTTTCTATAAATGTCATATTAGCATTAAAAGATTTGAAGAAAAATGGGGGCTCGCCTTCATATGCAAGTTATATTTATAGTTTTTATACTTTACAATTTTTTGCTTTAATTTTTGGTGCTTTTATCACTTTTATAACAATAGGTGCTAAGTATATTACACCTATAGCACTTATAATTGTCGCAATATTTTTTTTGATAAATTTAATTTTTGGTTTTATATTTAAACTTTATGATCATCATATCGCTTATAAAATTGATGAAAAAGTTGAAGATAATTTGTATTTGAATACCAGATTAAAAATTATGGAAAAGTAAAATTAATCAACTGATTTTAAGCTTTCGACCATATCTATTTTTAAGATTTTTGGTGAGAGCATTGCGGTGACAATTAAAGAGAATAAACATGTTAATAAAATTGCGTAAATATATGAATTAAAGAAAATTTTTCGTCCGAATATTAAACCAGGAGAACATATAGCCATTATGATAAAACTGTGAAGATAATATCCGGCAACTAATCCAAGTATTATTGATAAAATAGTCATCAATAAAATTTCACGGAAAATATACATAATTAATTCTAATCGATGATATCCCAATACTTTTAATGTAGCTATTTCTTTTTTTCGACCCGATATATTTATATCTACTAAGTTATAAATTACAGTAATCATTAAAAGACCACTAAGTATAATAATAATTAAAACAATCATATTAAGGTTATTTAAAAGAGAATCATAAACAGAAAGACTATCACCTGTATAGATAATATTTTGGACATCACCATTTTTAAAAAGCATTTCAGTAAAAGCATCAACTTCAGAATTTTCTATTTCCTTATATCCAAGTAAAGCATTGTTTTTAAATGTTTCAGAATAATCTGAGCCGAGGTAAAGATAATTTCCAACATAGTTATTGGTAATATCAGACAAAGTTAAAGAATATTCATTGTTATTAAGTTTAAATGTAAAATCTTTTCCGATTTCTAAGTTATAGTGCGATGCGAGATCAGTAGTTACAATTACAGAACTATTTAAAAAATCATTATTAAAAGAAATGAATTTGTCGAGATTATCTCCACATAAGATATTAAAATTATAAGATGTCTGATCATCGATTTTGGCACCAGAATAATAACCAATTTCAATTTTATTATCAAAATTATTTTCAATTTTTTGATAATTTGTAGTTTCAATTATATAGTTATAATGGAAAATATCTGTGTATTGCTCCTTTGTTAATACAGTTATTGAGTCTTTCATACCGAAAGCGGCTAAAAATAAAGCTACACTTCCACCAACACCAATTAACATCATGAATAAGTTCTTTTTATATCTAAAAACGTTTCTAAACATGTTTTTTATACTGAAAGGAAGAATTTTCCATATCGGTCTGATTCTTTCAAGAAGAATTTTCTTACCAGGTTTTGGTGCTTTTTCTTTCATTAAATCGACAGGTTTTTCTTTTAAAGTATACCAGCAATAAAAGAAAATCACACCGAAAATGAAAATAGTCATAAGTAAAATAATAAATAAAACCATCGGCACATCAATCCAATAAATCATTATAGGAAGATAATATATTGATATATAGCAATAATATATAACCCATGTTAAAACACGAAGGCCTAAAATTAATCCGATAATTGATCCAATTAAAATAGCTATTAGTCCATAGATAAAATATTTGGAACTTATTTTTTCTTTTTTCATTCCTAGCCCTTTAAAAGTTCCCATTACTAATCGGTCTTTAGCGATGATACGTGAAATAGAACTAGAAGCAACAAGCATGGCAATTAAGAAAAAGAAAGCAGGAAAAATTTTAGCGACGGCAGTAACTTTATCAATATCTTGTTTCAACATTATGTAGGAATAATTCTCATTTAATGTAATATAAAAAGAAGTTAAATCTCCATTTTCTTTAATATAGGAATAAAAAGCTTTATCGATATTTTCTTCAATCATTTTCTGATAGTCTGCTGTATCTTTAAATTCTAAAAAAGCATTAGTTCCTAAAAAATTTTTTAAATATTCATCGGTTGTTTTTATCACTTCTTCTTTGATAATTTCTTTAAAACTTATATTGATTAAATCATTTTCATCGATGAAATTATTAATTTTATCCTGATATTCTTTAACTTTTTGAAAATATCTTTCAGAAAATCTAGATGCCCCAATATTAAAACAGAAATTTATTGAAGTATAATATTTAATTTCATCATGCTGTTGGATATCAAAATAAATGATAGATTGTAAACGTCTGCCACTTGTTAAAGAGGTGACAATTTGTTTTGTTAAATATTCAGAGCTTTGAACTTTTCCAACAATGGTATAAAGAATATCATCATTTTCAATAGAGAAATTATCCCCTATATTGAAATTAGAAAAATTGGAATTACCTGTTAATATTACACATTCGTTTTTTTCTTCAGGTAATTTTCCTTCAACAAGAACTAAATTATCTGGAGATGAAAGACTTAAATTCCGATAATAAACAAGAGAATAAGAAGTGGTAGCAGAACTTTTAACATTTGTTTCTTTGCTGAATTCCGGAGAAATGGCATAAGGTCTAATATTATCTTTAATTAAATTATATGAATCTTTTGAAATGCCACCAGAAAAACTCATACGTATATCTGAATTTAAATTTTGTTTATAAAAAAGATTTTGACCACCTTTTAAGTCTTCTCCAGCTTGTAGTAATCCAGACATAAAACCAATTCCTAAAAGGACTATCAAAACAATAGCAAAAAGTTTAGAAAAATCGTTTTTTAAAGATAAAAAAATGTATTTTAAATGTTTCATTACCATTCAATCTCCGAAATTGGAGTAGGGGAGGAATTGTATTCTTCAGCGATAATTGTTCCATTTTTTACATGCATAACGTGATCCGCCATCGCTTTTAAGGCAGCGTTATGAGTAATAATGATTGTTGTTTGGTTCTCCTTTTTTGAAATATCTTTTAATAATCCAAGAATCATTTTTCCAGTTTCGTAATCTAATGCCCCTGTTGGTTCATCGCAAAGCAAAAGCTTTGGCTTTTTAGCTAATGCTCGGGCGATAGATACTCTTTGCTGTTCTCCACCTGAAAGTTGTGAAGGAAAATTATCTTTTCGATCATATAATCCTACCATTTTTAATACTTCATCAGTATCCATGGCATTTTTTACGAGTTCTGATGATACTTCGATATTATCATAAGCAGTCATATTTTGGACAAGGTTATAGAATTGAAAAACAAAACCGATTGAAGAACGGCGGAAAGAAGTCAATTGTTTATTGGAAAACTTAGCGATGTCTTTTCCATCGACTATTATTTCGCCACGTGTAACTTTATCCATTCCTCCTAAAAGATTTAATAAAGTTGTTTTACCAGCACCAGAAGGACCAACTATAACAACAAATTCACCTCTTTTTATCGAGAAGTTAAGATTATGATTAGCGAAAATTGTTTCATCTCCAACAACATATTCCTTATCAACATTTTTAAATTCAACCATGTTTTCCATTATATTTACCTATATTCTATAAGATATTATAATATGAATTTTAAAAATAGTAAAGATAATATATAAAGGATTATTCTTTAAAAATATGTTACAATTTACTATAATAAATTTTGTTTGAAGGAGAATCGTCAACAATGAATATCGAAGATATTGAACAAAGTGCGATTGAAGAAATCAATAAGGTTGAAAATGTGCCGGCACTTAATGAATTAAAAGGTAAACTTTTAGGAAAAAAGAGTAAACTCTCCTCAGTTTTTTCTATGATGAAGGATTTACCAATAGAAGAAAAGAAAAAATTTGGTGAAAAAGTAAACCAAGTTAAAGTAAAAATAACTGAATATTTACAAGAAAAACAAAAAGAATTAGAAAATGCTAAATTTGAAAAGCAAATAAAAGATGAAGAGATTGATATTACTTTGCCTGCAAGAAATCATCAAAGTGGATCGCGTCATCCATGGCAAGCAATAGTAGATGATTTTACTGAGTATTTTTTAAATTTAGGATATCAAATTGCTGAGGGTCCAGAAGTTGAATCAGACCACTATAATTTTGAACTTTTGAATATTCCTAAAGATCATCCAGCTCGTGATGCTCAAGATAGTTTCTTCATTGATGAAAATACTTTAATGAGATCACATACTTCACCTGTTCAAGCACATATTATGCAACAGTCTGGCGGAAAAGGCCCAATTAAAATTATCTGCCCAGGAAAAGTATTCAGAAGAGATGAGGATTTAACTCATTCTCATCAATTTGGACAAATAGAAGCTCTAGTTATTGATGAAAATGTTAATATGGGAACTTTACAAGAAACGTTGACACAGATGATTCATCACTTTTTTGGCGAAAAACGTAAGGTAAGATTTAGACCGAGTTTCTTCCCATTCACTGAACCTTCTGTTGAAGTAGATGTATCTTGTTTTGAATGTGATGGAAAAGGTTGCAAACTCTGCAAACATACCGGTTGGATTGAAGTTTTAGGTGCTGGTATGGTTCATCCAAATGTTTTAAGACTTAATGGTTTTGATGATAAAAAATATCAAGGCTTTGCCTTTGGTATAGGTATTGATAGATTTGCCATGCTTAAATATGGTGTCGATGATATACATCGTTTTTATCAAAACGATATTGATTTCATCAAACAATTCAGAAAGGAGTAAAAAATGTTAGTATCTTATAAATTACTCAAAGAAATAGTTGATTTTCCTAATGATGTAACACCTTTTGATATTGCAGATAAATTAACATTTCATGGTGTTGAAGTTGAAGAAGTAATTCCTTTAGCTCAAGCGACGAATCTTACAACAGGAAAAATAATTAGCTGTGAAAAGCATCCGGATAGTGATCATCTTCATCTTCTTGAAGTAGATTGCGGTGAACATGGAATTTATAATATTGTTTGTGGTGCTCCTAATGCCCGCAAAGATTTAAAAGTTATTGTGGCATTACCAGGAGCAGATCTTAAAGCTAAAGGCTTAGTTATAAAACCAACAAAAATTGCTGGATATGAAAGCAATGGAATGTGTTGCTCACTTTCTGAATTAGGTGTTAATGAAGAACTTCTTTCTGAAGCTCAGAAAAATGGCATTGAAGAATTGCCTGAAGATACCGAATTAGGCAACGATGATGTTTTAGGCTTATTAGGTTTAGATGATACAATTTTAAATTTGAATATTTTAGCTAATCGACCTGACTTATCCTCAGTTTTAGGAATAGCTAGGGAATTATCTGCTATTTATTCTTGTAGTTATAAAAAAATAGAAAATATTCAAGTTGAAAAAGACAATAAAATTAAGGTAACTTCACTTACACCAAAATGCTTGAGTTTTGGTTTATTAGAAGTTGAAACTGATGGTAAAATTGTTGAATCTCCTGCTAAACTTAAGCAATATCTTATCGCTTTAGGATATAGACCTATATCATTAGCAGTTGATTTAGGAAACTTTATGATGGCAATAACAGGTCAACCATATCATTTTTATGATTTAGATAAAGTTAAAAGTTTAAATGGCCATAATGAATTTGTTGTAAAAGATGATTTTGAAGGTGAACTTGAAACATTAGCTGATAAAAATGTCAAAGTAGAAAAAGGCGATATAGTTGTTACCGATGGCATAACTCCAATGTGTTTAGGTGGAGTTATGGGGTTAAAAAATGTTGAAACTGAACTTACAAGTACTCACTTTGCTATTGAAGCTGCTAATTTTTCATATGTTCAAGTTCGTCATACTGTTAAAAGAACTGGATTAGTATCTGATTCCGCTCAACGTTTTATCAAAAAAGTCAATCCTCAATTAATAGAAGATTCTCTATTGATGCTAGCTACAGTTTATAAATCAATTGATCCATCATTTACAGTGAAATCTTATTCATTATATGATGAACAAGAAACTCCAAATAGATTGCTTCCATTCTCTTTAGAAAGTGCTAATCATCGTTTGGGTGGTAAATTTACTCATGATGAAGTTGCTAAAATTTTCAAAGATTTAAGATTTGTTTGGGAAGATGATAAAGTTTTGGTTCCTGTTGATCGACCAGATATTAAAGAACAAGCTGACTTAGAAGAAGAAATCTTCCGTTATTCAGATCCATCTTGTTTAGACAATACTTTAGATAAATTGCCACTTACATCTGGTAGAAGAACTGCTAAACAAGAACTTGTTAGAAAAGTACGTGAATACCTTATTGCTAATGGCTTATATGAAGTGGTGTCGTATACTTTAATCGATGAGAAACTCGATCGTTCATATCGTATTTTTAATGAAAAAGAACCTTCTATTCGTATAGGTAATCCTATGACTGCTGATCATGAATATGTTAGAAGTGATCTTACTTCATCTTTGGTAAAAACAGTAAATTACAATAGAGCTCGTCAAAAAAATAATTTTGGTATGTTTGAAGTTGGTGAAGTTCATTATAAAGATACCTATAAAACTTATTTAACTATTTGTTTAACTGGAAAAGTAAAAGAACAGGGAAGTTTAATTTCAAGAAAATATGACTTCTTTGATATAAAAGGATATTTTGAAGGAATATTTGGATTAACTGGTATTCTTCCAAATAGATATCAATTAAGAAGAGCTAGCCAAGATTTCTTCCATCCTGGAAGAAGTGCAGATGTGTTTGTCGGAAAAGAGAAAGTTGCTAGTTTCGGACAAATTAATCCACGATTAGAAAAAGAAGAAACATATGTATTAGAAATAGACATTAGCGCATTAATCAATATTAAAACTGGTGTTACAAAATTTGTTCCATTTTCAATTTATCCAGATGTTGAAAGAGACTATGCTTTTGTTTTAGATAATTCTGTATCTTCTGGAGATCTTATTTCAACAATTAAAAAAGCTGTAGGATCTACTTTAAAATCTGCTGAAATTTTTGATATTTATCAAATAGATAAAGAAAAGAAATCACTTGCTGTTAAATTATTATTTACATCAATGGATCATACATTTAAAGAAGAGGAATTAAATATCCTTCAAGAAAAAGTTATAAATAGTGTTGTTGATAAATTGGGTGGTAGTTTACGATGAACTATGTTGGTTATTCTGCAAAATATTTAAAAATAGAGGATTTTTATACTAAATTAGCCCTTATTGCACATAATTGCTATCAAGCTATTAGCAAAACTCCAGATGAAATATTTATAAAAAACTTGATAAAAAATAAGCATCTTGCTATGTGTGAGCATTATCATTTTCATTATTTAATCGATGATGAATTGGCAAAAGAGTTCATTTATTTAAATAATCCTTATATTGTATTAACAAAACTTGAAAATTGTTATTTATTGACTTGTTCAATAAGACCGATGATTGAAAATTATCAAGAATATCCTAACATCTTTTATCCATTAATTAATTCTTTGCCTGAAAATATCAAAAATATATTTCCTGTCAGTGAATCAAAAAAAGCAAAATTAATTGATTTGAAAGATCTTCCACTTGAAACTTATTTTAAAGTTAGAGGTAAACATCATTTTCTTTCAGTTATGGTTGTTACTGATCGTGGTGTAACCCATGAATTAGTTCGTCATCGTCCATGTTCTTTTGCACAAGAATCAACAAGATATTGTAATTATTCCAAAAATAAATTTGGACATTCAGTTTCTTTTATTAAACCATTAGATTATGATAAATATCATGAAATTTATGATAAGGCTTATCAAGAAGCAGAAGATAATTATTTTGCTTTTTTAGAAAATGGAGCAACTCCTGATATTGCCCGTGCAGTTTTACCGAATGGAATTAAAACTTCTATTGCGGTAACGGCCAGTGAAGATGAATGGAATCATATCTACGAATTACGTTTAGATAAAGCAGCACATAAAGATATGCGCTATACGATGACATTGATTCAACATGAGTTAAAGGGAGAAATATTATGAGAACAAGGCCATTTACTCTTTTAACCGAAGATGAAATAAAACGTTTGATCTATAATGGTAAAGAATTAAAGGTTGAGTTATCAGAAGAAGAGTTAAAACCTTTGACAGGCTTAGATAAGTTTATTTCTTGCTCATTTTCTTTAGATTCAGATTTTTTAGATGATAGACTTCCTCCAGTTATAAAAATGACTGTTTATCTTGAATGTGATATTATTGACAATGTAACATTTAAAAAAGAACATGAAGTATTCTTTGATACTGATGATGTTGTTATAACTAGTGAAGATGAAGAAGAGGAAATCGAAAGAATTAATAAATATTATAATTTACGTCCTACATTTTTAGCCATTCTTTATTCTTTAGTTCCATATTCATATACCAAAACAAGTGGCTTTAAAGATCAAACTTATAATGGCGTTGAAATTCTTTTAGAAAAAGAATATAACGAAAAAAGAAAGGCTAGAGAAAAGGAAAATTCACCTTTTGTAACTTTAGACGAAAAAGATTTTGAAAATTAAAAAAGCAATCCGAAAGGATTGCTTTTTTTAGTAAAATAAAATCTCCTTTAAAAAAAGGAGAATTAAATCTATTTATTAAAAGAAATTTAAAACATTATTTTAATTTCAATTGTTCAGAATAAGGAAGAGAAGAGGATATTTTCTTTTTGTACTTAAAGGATTTTAATAAGTAATTCAAAATATAACACACAGGTCCTAAAATAATGATAACAAAAGATAATATGAAAAATAAAACACTAAATTGTGGTTTAATTCCTATTTTTTCAGAACTATTTTCAAGAAGTGCTAAAGGATTATTTAAAATAGGAGTACTTATTGAACCATTATAAGCGTTATAAAGAATTGTAACTATTTCTTTCCCTGTATCATAATTGAAAACATAAAAAGGCATAATAAATATGCATGTTGAATATGTGTATTTATAATCTACTAAATTTAAATTGTCAATATGACGTGAGACCCCTAATTCTTCTTGCTTTAAATCTTTTAATTTACTATGCAACTGACTTTTCATCATTTTTATACTCATTTTTTGATCATAATTAAATTCGTAATTGGAAATTTTATGAGCGGAAAAACCATCTTCGAAAGCATCGATGATTTCAGAAGTTTGAATGTTTGAATAGTTAGTGTTTGTAGTTTTGTTTGCAATTGTGTCAAAAGAATAATCACCATCAAATAGCTTATTGAAAACATTTATATCTATGTTGGTATTGTAAATCTGAGGTGAAATTTGATATGATTTTGCGTTTAAATAATAATTATAAGAAAATTCAACGGAAGAAATGTGAAATAAACTTCCAAGAACAGTGTAATATTCTTGATGTATTTCAGCTTTTTTGATTAAATTTTTCATTTGTTGTTTTAATTTTTTTTCCATAGATAGAATCTTTCATTTCACCCTTTTGGATAAATTTTTCAATATCGGTTTTTGCTGTATCTAAAGAAAAATAACTCTTTACTACCATGACTTGTTCATTATTTACGCCTTCTAAATAAATGTCTAAATTTTTTACAAGTTCTGCCTTTGTTTTAACTAAATGCTCATCTCTTGTGTTCATATTAATATACCTCCAAAGTTATATTAATAATAACAGCCTAAGTGCTAAAGAAGTGATAATATTCAATTAGGCTATTTAAATAAGTTTGAGTATCTAACGACCAATCATAACTAGATAAATAGAAACCATTGAATTTTTTTCTGTTTCCTTTTAAAAAATCCCAATAATCACATGGAATGATTTTGTTGATATGTAAAAGAGCCCTTTGGAAAGTAACTAGATTTTCAAGATTATTTTCTTTTAAAGCTTTTCTTAGTTTCCAGACTGCATCGCGATAGAGAATTTTACTTTTATCAATATCTAAATCTGGCCATAATGCACAAATAGCTTCGTCCATTGTAACATTTATACCATTTCTATCGACAAGAAGTGCAAGCAATTCTTTGCTTTTTTTTGAATAGAAATTCAAAGGAGAATTATTGTTTAATAAATCGAAGTTTCCGAAAGTGTGTAAAAAATAATTGCTAAGATCACCATTAATTGCATCTAATATTTTTTTAAATTCTTCTTTTGTAAAAGGTTTTTCAATAATAGACAATAAATTATTTTTGAATTTCTGCTCCAAATATTTTTTATCGTAATAATATCCAGTTATAAAAATTATTTTAATATTAGAATTTATATGAATTAATTTTTCAGCTAAATTAATTCCGTTTATCAAAGGCATATTTATGTCTAAAAATGCAGCGCTAACATCAAAATTTCTGATGTATTCGATAGCTTTTAAAGGATCTTCTTTAAACATGCAAAAAGATAAATCATATTGATCAATCAGCATAGATATCATTTTTTGAATTGAAGATAATTCATCATCTACTAGTATTATTTTTTTCATTTCTTTTATCCATAAATTTTATTGTTATATTTGTTCCTTTCGAAATAAATGAATCAATGTCAACAGATGCATTTAATGTGTATTTAAGTCTTTCAATACAATTTCTTATTCCTTTTGACTTATCTGATATTTTAGAAATATCAAATCCACATCCATTATCATTGATACTAATGATAATTTGTTTGTTTTCTTTTTTTGTGGATATGATTATTTGGCCATTATCTTTCTCATTTAAACCAGCATGTTTCAAACAGTTTTCAATAAAAGGTTGAAGAGAAAAAGAAGGAATGGAAAAATCAATATAATCAATATCATATAGAACATCAACATTAAAATTTTTACTCAGACTATAAAGATTGATGAAATTAAAAATATTATCTAATTCTTCTTCAAATGTAACTAATTCATTATTTATAGAATCTATTTGCCAGCGTAGATGCTTAGCAAATTCATTCATAGCTAAAGATGCATTTTCATTTTTTTCGTCATATAAATTTTGTATTGAAGTTAAAGTGTTAAAAATAAAATGCGGTTGAATTTGATTGACAAGCATTTTATTTTGAGCTTTTTTAATTTCTGGATTATTTTTTGCTAAATAATTAATGTTGTTTAATATTTCAAAAGTATTTAACAACAATATTAAAAATAAAACAAGTGAAATTAAACATTCACTTCCGAATACAAAAAATCCGAGATAATCAAAAAATTCAAAAAATGTTAGAAGACATATGAAAGGAAATGGAAAGTAAATCTTTCCTTTAAAGCAATAATATATTGTGATAAATAGAATATCGATAAAGAATAAACTTATAAAAATTATATTCCATTTTGTGAAAGAGAATAAGGCAATTAATAAAAAAGATATAACTAAAAAGAAATAATGAATCTTATTAACTTTTATTTTTTTAAAAGAAAAGATAAAGACCAATAACAAAAATAGAAAGCAAAAAGAAGCTAAAATTTGGTAATTGAATATTCCTAATTTATTAAATATTAATGCACCATCTTTTGAAGTTAATTGATTAAACATTAAAAAGAGACAAATAATAAAATCACTTAAACATGAATAACCATATTTTTTTATTCCTTTATATAAACCAAATAGAATTAAAGTTAAGCAAATTAAAGCACCGCTCATCAAAATAATAATTGTTGTTATTGTGTTGCTTAAAATATTAGTATTGTCAGAAAACGATGAAGTGGTTAACCATGGGGCACTATAAAAACCACCAACTGTGTTATAGGAAATTTCTAGTATAAGATCTATATCTTTTTTATCATTTTTAATTTCATAGGGTCTTTTAATATCTATTTTTCCAGTAGTTGGAGCAACTTTATCTTTTGACATATTGCCAGAAGAAACCACCAGTTCACCATTAATAAAGGCACGATAAGAATATCGAAAGTTATTTAAAACTATTGAAAGGTTAGCATTTGAGACGTTTGTTATTTTAAGTTTATATGAGGCATAACCATTAGGACTGATATCAAAGCAATCATTCCAATGAGAAGGTAGAGAAATAGTTCCAAGACACTTATTTTCCTCATTATCAGAAACTATCCATTGGTTATAATAAAATTCCCAAGATCCATTTAATAGATAATCAACTTTTCTTGTATTGATATCATAATCGTTTAAGTTTAAAACGCAATTGTTTATTTTTGGTATATTATAAATTTTATTGTAATTGTTTGAAACATATAAAGAAAAGATACTGCAAAGAAAAGCAAAAAAAGTTAAAAATAAATATAAAGGCAAGATAAATTTTCTTGATATGGTCTTCATAATAGTACCTCACTTGCGTATAAATTAATTATATATCATACAATTTCTTTTTTATATTCTTTTTTTATTTAACTTATTTTTATTTTTTAAAAAAAATCATGTTATTGTGGTTTTTACAATATTTCAAAAAAATATATAAAAAATCTTGTCAAAATAATACGTAAGTGGTAAATTATGGATGGAAATGGTAGAAAGTGGTAAATATGTTCATAGGCCAGTCATATCCAAGCTTTGAAAGCAAGAAAAGATTAGTTCTTCCCGCCAAATATCGCAATGAACTTGGTGAGGAGTTTTATGGACTTGTTGATTTCGACCATTGTATATCCTTATATCCTTCTTCTTTGTATCAAAAAAGAGCAGAAAGCATTGATTCTTTGGATAACTTTTCTAGCGATAATAGATTGTTGAAAAGATTATTTTTCGGAAATTCATGCGAATTAAAAATTGATAAAGTTGGCAGAGTATTAATTCCACAAACAATACTTGATAAAGCTCATATTAAATTGGATAAAGAAGTAATTCTTGTCGGTGTCTATGATCATTTAGAACTATGGGATCTAGAGACATATAACGAAAAGAATAATTCATCTGATGATGAAAAATGTTATGAGGCATTGGCAGAAAGGTTAGCGGCTAAATAATATGGAGCAAGCTTACAACCATCATGTTTCGGTAATGCTTGATGAAGTTATCGAATATGCCAATTTAAAAAAGAATTCTAAAGTTTTAGATATGACTTTAGGAAGAGCAGGACATAGTTCAGAATTTTTAAAAAGAATCCCAGAAGGATTCTTATATGGAGTTGATCAAGATAAAGAGGCTTTGACATTTTCCGAAGAAAGATTAAGTAAAATTGGAACGAATTTTAAAACAATTGATTCTAATTTTGCAGAAGTTCCAGAATTATTGAAAGAGCAAAATATTCAAGATTTTGATTTTATTTTCTTTGATTTGGGGGTTTCATCTCCTCAATTTGATGATCCAAAAAGAGGATTTTCATATCGTTTTAATGCTCCTTTAGATATGAGAATGGATCAAAATGACTCATCTATTCCAACAGCAAAATATGTTGTTAATAAATATGATGCTGAAACATTGATGAAAGCATTATATGAATTTGCTGATGAGAAATTTGCAAAAAGTATTGTGCGCAACATCATAAAATCTCGTGAACAAAAAACGATTGAAACCACATTTGAATTAGTAGATATCGTAAAAAAATCCCTTCCTCCTAAAGAATTGCATAAAGATGGCCATCCAGCAAAGAAAACCTTTTTAGCAATAAGATATCTAGTTAATTCAGAGAAAGGTGCAATAAATACCGGGATTCCTGCCGCCTTAGATTTACTTAAGGTTGGCGGAAGGCTCGGTGTATTAACATTTAATTCTTATGAAGATGGCCTGGTTAAGACAATCTTCAAGAAAGCAACAACCAATGAAGTAGTTGATAAATATCTTCCTCCAATAGATAAGCCAATCAATTATAAATTAGTTACGCGAAAGCCAATTTCTCCAACAATAGAAGAAATTGAAAGAAATAATCGCAGTAAGCCTGCGAAATTAAGAGTGATAGAAAGGATAGGCAAATGAAATACAATAAGTTGACAAAACAAGGTAAAAAGAAAAAAAGCCAATTTTTCAAAGTAGCTATGACTGCTTCAGTTTTACTTGTCTCTAGCTCTACAGCCCTTTTTATTCCTTTAATCAATTCTATGAATCAGACAAATGAAGCTTTAACAGCACAAATTGAAGATGCTAATAAGCAAACAGAAATTATTCAAAAGAATAATCAAAATAGAATTGAAGAAATAATCTCAGAAAATTAATTCGCCTTTTTAATAACCTTAAGACCTGTAAAAAGGTCTTTTATTTTGCTTTTTATTTTAAAAATATTTACTTAGATGATAAAATAAAATAGTGACAAAGGTGAAATTAAATGAAAAAGAAAATATATTATTTTTTAGGATCGTCGGTAACATATGGTTTTGCTAATAATGGAAAATCTTTTGTTGAAGTTATCGAAAAAATTTTAAAATGCTATTGTGTTAAAGAAGCGGAAAATGGTACTACTTTGACCGATGATGATTCAACTTCTTATGTTGAACGCTTGGAAAATAAATTAGATAAAAAAGAAAAAATAGAAGGCATTATAGTTCAACTTTCTACTAATGATATTTCAAAAAACAAACCCTTAGGAGAAGTTTCTTCTTCATTAGAAAAGGATGCATTTGATAAGAAGACAGTTTTAGGAGCAATTGAATATATAATTGCTTATTGCAAAGAAATTTGGAATTGCTCTGTAATTTTTTATACTAATCCTAATTTTAATAATAAAAAATATGATTTTTTGATTGATAAATTATATGAGATAAAAAGAAAATGGAACATTGAAATTATAGACTTTTATAATTTTGAAAACATGGAAAAGTTAGATGATGATACTTTAAAAAAATATATGGCTGATGATATTCATCCTAATAATGATGGTTATTTATGGATGGGAAATATTATGGCTGAATATCTAAAGCAAAAAAATAAATAATTTATATACATATTAAAATAGATGGAATTTTAAAATATTTGAATATTGAAATCAAAAAAGAAAATAATTAAAATAAATGACTTATTCTTGAAATTAGAGGGTGCAACAAATGAAGTTTGATTTAAAAAATAATAAAAAGATAAAAATAGAGCAAGTTGATGACTTTTATCAAATACAATATCATAATAAAAATGTTGAAAAAATCAAAGATTGTTCTTTATACGAAGGTATTTTTATTGAACCTAGTAAAGACAAAAAATTTTTAAATTATCATATTGAAATAGATCGACCAACATATGGTACTATTAAGGTAGTTTCATTAACAGATTATAAAAACATTACATATAAAAAGGAAAATTTTGAAAAGGTTATACAAGTTTACGTTCCGAATAATATTTCAAAAGATTTTGGCTTAATTATTATGTTTGATTCAGATAACCTTTATTCCATTGAAGATTTAACAAAGTATACCGATTCTCCAGATGATTATGGAAGCTGGGAAGTAAATAGAACTTTGGAGTTAGTTAAAAGAAAATATAATAAAGATTTTATTGTTGTAGGAATTTCGTCAAAAGATGGATATCGCGATCAAGAACTGACATTTAATCTTCCATATCAAGAGATAAGAAAAGAAGCTAAAAATGAAATTTCTGATAGCTTTTATAATGGAAGATTAGATAATATAGGACGTTTTATAACTGAATCTCTTATTCCTATTTTAATTGAAAAATTTTCAATAGATTTGAATTATATAGGCATTGCAGGAGCATCTTCTGGAGGTTTAGCAAGTTTTTATTTGTCTCTAGTTTATCCAAATATTTTTAAATTTTCTTTTGTCTTTTCACCTGCTAATGGTGTATTTAGCGATGAAACATTTATTAAATTATATAAAACGATGGAATTTAAAAATAAAAATGTTCCGTATATTTATTATTATCAAGGAGGAACAGGCTCAGTAGAAAGTTTATTGTATAAAGGAAATTTAAATTTTGTAAATAATTTAATACAAGCGGGATATCCTCAAGAAAAAATTGAAAGTTATATAAATGAGAGTTTTCGCCATAATGAAATAGCTTGGCGTTTAGCTTTTGTAAATGCTATGGATTGGATAATGAATGTCAATGAAAAAGAATAATTTAAAATATAGAAATCAAATAATTTATCAAGTTTTTCCACGAAATTTTTCTAAGGAAGGAACTTTTTCGGAAATTATAAAAAAATTGTCAGACATTAAGAAATTAGGAACAGATATTTTATATTTAATGCCTATTAATGAAATAGGAGTTATTTGTCGAAAAGGTGTTTTAGGTTCTCCATATTCAATAAAAGATTATTATGAAATCAATAAAGAATATGGTGATTTAGAAGATTTAAAAAGATTAATTTCTGCAACCCATGATCAGAAGATGAAAATTATTATAGATATAGTATTTAATCATACTTCTAGAGATTCGGTATTGGCAAAAAAACATCCTGAATGGTTTGTTCATAATGAATTGGGCAATTTTACCAACAGATTTGGTGATTGGAGTGATATTACTGATTTTACATATGCTAACGATGAAATTATAAAATATTTGACTGATGTTCTTTGCTATTATCTAAAATTAGGTATCGATGGATTTAGATTTGATGTCTGTTCTGTTTTGCCAGAAAAATTTTACGAATATTGCTTACCAATTTTAAAAAAGTTAAATAAAAATATCATAATGATAGGTGAGTCTGTTCATCCAGATTTTAGAAAACATATTTTAGATTTAGGCTATGATGTTCTAGATGAAGCTTCCCTATATAATTATTTTGATATTCTTTATGATTATGATGTATTTCCAGCTTTTCAAAAAGCTATGCATGGAGAAATAACTCTATCAAATTATATGGATAAAATTATAGAGCAAGAGCAAAAACTACCAATGGGTTATGTCAAACTTCGCTATATTGAAAACCATGATATGCCGAGAATTATGTCCTATTTTAAAAATAAAGAAGCATCTTTTTGTGGTATTGCTTTAATATATATGCTTCGGGGTATGACATTTCTTTATAATGGCATAGAAACATTATCTGATCATCAAATTTCTTTGTTTGATAAAGATGATATTGAATGGGATAAAAAAGAAGAAGATGTTGTTTCGTTTATATCGAAATTGTCTTTATTAAAAAAGGATAATATTTATCAAACAGGAATATTTAATGTAATCAATCTCGATGATGATTTTATTCTTATTAAATGGTCTAATGAAGAAAAAGATTTATATGCTTTTTTAAATCTTAAAGGTATAGAAAAAAATCTTGATATAGATTTTTTATCTGATGGTGAATATCAAAACCTTCTTGGCTTTGAAAATGTTATAATTCAAAATAAAAAATATAAAACGATAAGATATCCGCAAATTATAGAGATAAAAAATAGTTAAACAAACACAAAAAAACTCCTGCGAAAGCAGGAGTTTTTATTAAATATTTTTTAATTATTCTTTATCGTAGCCATGTGGATGGGATAAATGCCATTTCCATGCGGAAGAGATAATAGTTTTAATATCATATAATTCAGGCTTCCATCCAAGGACAGTTTTAGCTTTTTCACTTGAAGCGATTAATGTGGAAGGATCACCACTTCTTCTAGGTGCAATAACTTCAGGAATTTCTTTTCCAGTAACTTCACGTGTGGCTTCAATAATTTCTTTAACTGTGAAACCAACACCATTTCCAAGATTGAAGACATCGCTCTTTCCACCATTCATCAAATATTTGAGAGCGAGAATATGAGCATCGGCAAGATCGGTGACATGAATGTAGTCACGGACGCAAGTTCCATCTTTTGTTGGATAGTCATCGCCGAAAATAGAAATAGCATCTCTTTGACCTAAAGCAACTTGTAAGATGATTGGAATTAAATGAGTTTCAGGGAAATGAGCTTCACCAATTGTTGAATCTAAGCTAGCACCAGCTGCATTGAAGTAACGAAGTGCAACATAATGAAGATCATGAGCTTTACCAACCCAATTCATCATTTTTTCCATACTTAATTTAGTTTCACCATAAGTGTTAGTTGGAATTGTTGGATCACTTTCTAATATTGGAATATTTTTTGGTTCACCATATGTTGCAGCAGTAGAAGAGAAAACAATATTTTTTATATTGTGTTCTACCATTTTTTCGAGCAATTTCATTGTTCCGTATAAGTTATTATCGTAGTATTTTAATGGCTTAATCATACTTTCACCAACTTGACTAGAAGCAGCAAAATGAATTACACCATCAATTTTTTCTTTGGTAAATAACATATCGAGAAATTCACCATCACGAATATCACCTTTATAAAAACGAGCTTTTTTATCGACAGCTTCAATATGTCCGGTTAATAAAGAATCGGCAACAACAACATCTTCACCATGTTCGATAAGTCTTTTGACTGTGTGGGAACCGATATATCCAGCACCACCTAAAACTAGAATACTCATAATTTTACCTCAACTTTCTATTTCTATTTTAGCATAAATATTTTAAAATAAATCTAATCAAATAAGACTTTGATTTAAATTATTATTAATGGAGAAATTATGCATTTTACAATTTTATTAGCTATATTACTTTTCGGAAATGTTTATACAATATTCCGCAGTATTAAATATATTAATCTTTTAAAATCTGAGAACACATTAGCGGCAAATAAATTGATTGATGTTTATGTAGCAGCATTCTTTTTTGGTACTCCCGCTTTAGCTTTTTTCATGTTGTTTAGCAATATATTTAGAGAAGAAGAAAAGAAAATAAATTATCGTAGTTTAAAAGTTTTACTAGTTTTATTAATTATTCAAGCGATAATATTAGGTCTGTTATTTGGTCTTAACGTTATAACTTATTAAAAGTAAATAAAAAAAGCTAAGAACTCAAATTAATAGAGTAAATCTTAGCTGTTTTTATTAGTTGTAATTAATCTCTAACAAGTTTCTTTTCTTTGATATCTTCAAGAACATGATTGACAAATTCATCAATACCCATATTGACAGTTTGTTCTTTTCCATAAAGACGATAAGTAACGGTATTAGATTCTACTTCTTTATTACCGATAACTAATGTGTAAGGAATCTTTTTAGTTTGACTTTCACGGATACGGAAACCAAGTTTTTCATTAGATTCATCAAGATCAACTCTGATACCAGCATCTTTTAATGTCTTTAAAATTTTATTAGCATATTCACCATGTGCTTCATCATTTACTGGAAGAACGCGTACTTGAACTGGTGATAACCAAGTTGGGAAAGCACCTTTGAAGTTTTCTGTAATAATACCGATGAATCTTTCGATAGATCCTAAAATTGCACGATGGAGCATTACTGGACGTTTCTTTTGACCATCAGAATCGATATAATATAAATCAAATCTTTCAGGTAAATTCATATCGAGTTGGATAGTGCCACATTGCCAGATACGATTCATAGAATCGCGGAGCTTGAAATCAAGTTTTGGACCATAGAAAGCACCATCACCTTCGTTGATTTTAAAATCGATTCCGCTTTCTTTTAAGCAATTGGCTAAAATTGCTTCAGAACGATTCCATGTTTCAATATCACCGATATATTTATTTTCTGGACGAGTAGATAAGACAATGTAATAAGAAAGACCAAAGACTTTATAAACATCATCATATAGACGGAGCAATTCTTTGATTTCATCTTCAAGTTGATCAGGTCTAAGGAAGATGTGAGCATCATCTTGAGTGAATGAACGCACACGGAATAAACCATTTAAAGCACCGCTGGCTTCATGACGATGAACAAGGCCAAGTTCACCTACTCTTAATGGAAGATCACGATAAGAATGAATACTATTTGCATAAACAAGCATGCCACCTGGACAATTCATTGGTTTAATGGCATAATCTTTGTCATCAATTTTAGTAGTATACATATTATCTTTGTAATTTGCCCAGTGACCAGAAGTCTCCCAAAGTTCACGAGATAAAATAATTGGAGTTTTAACAAAGACATAGCCACGTTTTTCACAAATATCGTACCAGAAATTTTCAAGTTCACGGCGTAAAATCATACCATTAGGAAGGAAGAAAGGGAAACCTGGGCCATAATCAGAGAGCATGAACAATCCAAGTTCTTTTCCAAGTCTTCTATGGTCGGAAAGCTTACGATCTTCAAGATCTTGCAAGTGTTTTTTCAAATCTTCTTCACTGAAGAAAGAAGTACCATAAATTCTAGTTAATTGTTCATTTTTTTGGTCCCCTTTATAATATGCGCCAGCTAAACTTAAAAGCTTGAAATGTTTAATTAATCCGGTATGTTTGACATGAGGACCACGGCATAAATCAGCAAAATTATCTTGTTTATAGGCAGTTATTGGATCTTCGATATCATTTAAGTGATCAAGTTTGAATTTTTGATCTTTGAACATCTGTTTTGCTTCATCTTTTGTCAACAAAACTCTTTCGATTTTTATTGCTTTATTTGCTAATTCATGCATTTTCTTTTCGATTTTTGGAAAATCATTTTCAGAAATTGGTTCTTTGAACATAATGTCGTAATAAAAACCTTCTTCAATTGATGGACCAAAAGCTAATTGAGAATCTGGATAAAGCTCCATTACTGCATGGGCTAATAAATGAGCAGTTGAATGATTTAAAATGTCTAAAGCTTCAGAATCATTTTTGGTGATGATTTCAACTTTTGCATCATTTTCAAGAGGAAGAGATAAATCTTTAAGTTCCCCATTGACCTTGAGAGCAATAGCTTCTTTAGCTAATGATTTTGAGAGACTATTAGCTAATTCTAAGCCTGTAATTCCAATTTCTTTTTCGATGATTGTACCATCTTTAAGTTCTAATTTCATATTTTCTCCTTTACAAAAATAAAAAGGTGGAAACAGGGCGAATGTCTCGCGGTCCCACCTGACTTTTTCGAAATTAAATCGAACTCTAATGCCCCTTTCCTGGGCGATACCTTATTACTAAGGAAGCTCCGAAGTGGTAATTTCTTCAATGGTTGCTTTCACCTAACCAACCTCTCTAAAATTTAGAAGAAATCGTGTCTTCTTCAATGCTTGTGCTTTAGCACAATATTATTCTAACACTTGAATTGTTGAATGCAAGAAAAATTTAAAATTTTTTTACTTTTTCCAGTTGCCAAACCAATGGTCATGAATTTCTTCTAGAGCAGTTGGAAGTTCAGGTTCGTTGATTGTTGCAACAGCAAATAAATAAGAAGGCATAGGCAAAGAAGAATCGACATCAAATTCTATATCATCTCCAGGTTTAACTTTTCCGTTAAAATTTAAAATAACATAATATTTTCCATCGACAAGAACCATTATTCTTTGATTGATTACATAGGTAACCTTACCTTTTAGATTTTTCATAATCCCTCCAAAATTAGCTAAATAAATAGCGTACTTTTTTGATGTATCTTTTATTTTTTTCAATCACTGGTTGTTCAAAATAAGGAACATTTATTGCGTTAGGAAAAAATTGGGGTATAAAAGCTACACCATCATATTTATTATATACATGATTATTTTTTCCTGCAAGATTATTAACATAGCTGGCTGTATATACAAAAACACCGGGGTAATCGGTATAAATTTTCATTGTAATCCCGGATGTATCGCCTTGTAATTCGATGATTTCGTTTAAATCAGAAGAAGAATATCGAGAATCTGTTGGATAATAGCAGGTAAATCCATTACCATTTTTAATTGTTTCAAAATCAGAATAAATATCTTTTCCAATTCTTTTAAAGTTGGTGAAATCCATTGGAGTATTTTTGACACTTGCTATATATTCTTTTGGAAGTAATGTTTCATTTATCGGTAAATAATAATCAGCATTTATTTTTAATTTATGGTTTAAAATGTTACTTTTACCTTCACCATTTAAATTGAAAAAATTTCTAGTTGATAAGTTGCAAATTGTATCAGTATCACTTATAGCGCTATAGATTATTTCAAATCCATTTTCTAGCAGATGGTAAGTAATCTCGATATCGAGATTGCCAGGAAAACCTTGGTCACCATCAGGGCTCAATAAAGAAAAAGTAACTTCATCTAAAGTAAATTTTTCAACTGCAAAAAAACGATGGCCGAAAGGAAAAAAACCGCCATTATAAAAATTACCTTTGTAGTTTTTGTCTAAATCATATACTGAGTTTTTAAAGAAAAATTGACCCTTGCTTATTAAGTTTGCACATCTCCCAAGCTGTAAACCTAAAAAATGGCGATCATCATTGTTGCAGTCATCAGGATTATCGTAACTTAGGACAACATCATGATATTGTCCATTTTTATCTTTAACAAAAACACTATTTAGGCTTCCACCAAAATTTGAAACTACAATATTGATATTTTCATTAAAAAGACGAAATAAATAAACTTTTTGACTAGTAAAATCAGCACTAAATTCACATGTGCAATCTTTATTTTGCAAATTAAAAAAATTATAATGCATACTTCACCCTTTCTCTCTCCAGAAGAGACAAGAATATCTTATAGAAATTTATTGTCGAATAAAGTAGATAAATTTAAAATTCCTAATTTTTATATAAAAAAGAAAAGATGTTATCAAATAATTTTAAATCATCTTCCATCATTAAATGGAAATCAACTTTTGAAAAATAATTCTTTTTTGAATCTAATGAAGTGAATTTTTTCTTGTTTTTTCGATAACAAGTAAAGATTTTATCATAGTATTCAAAAGCTCTATCAGTTAAGTATGGATTATGTTTTCTATTATTTAAAATGATAAATGAAAGATTTGTTCTTTTAACTTTTTTTTGAAGAAATTTTATTGAATAAGAAAATAGTACCATATTATCATTTTTGCTATGAATGAAAAGCAGTGGAATTTTAGAATTATTTAAATATTTGATGATATCTATTTTGGAATATTGAGGGAAAAGATGATTTTCGTAACTGAAAATTGCTGGATAGAATATTGGATATAAGAATTTAGTATATGATTTAATCAGCTGTTTTAAATTTATAAAACCGGAGATAATTATTGATTTTTCAATTATTTCTTCATGTAGAGGAAGAATATTTAAACTGGCAAAAGCGCCCCAAGAATGTCCTACAACAATTACTTTTTCTTTATTTATAGTTTTATAATATTTTAAAAAAGCATCAAGATCGGCTAATGATTCATAAAGACTGCCGATACTATTTCCTACAGATTCCCCACAACCTTTTATATCAAAAGTATAGACTTTATATCCTTTTTTACAAAAAAGTTCTATTTCATTGAGATAGGCTTTATGTCCTGCTCCCATTCCATGAGTAAATACTATTATTTTTTGGGGATTTTTATAGCAATAGCAAAATCCGGATATTTTATCACCTGAAAAAGAATTGAAAAAATATTTTTCAACGAAAAGACCAGGAAAATCAGAAACATCTTTATAAAATAAATATGGTAAATAGTCTTGTCGACGATTTACCATATTTAAATAAAATTTACTTAAATGCATTTTAATCCTTGCTGGCAAGAGCGATACTGGCACCGCCCATCAATCCAGCATCTTGACCAAATTCTGCTTGGACAAAATTGATCTTTTTTATTGAGTAGGGAGCTAAAAAAGCATTGACAATTTCTTTTAGATCAGCGGTAAAAATATCAGCGCTTTTCATTACACCACCTGAAAGCACAAAACAATCAGTTGCGAACATCATTTGTAGATTGGCGATGAGTAGTCCTAATTGTTTAATCCATTCATCATAAACTTTTAAAACTTCATTATCTTTTTCTTTTACTTTTTTAAAGAATTCACCAGCATTGGAGATTTTTAAGCCATTGATTGAGCAAAGATTAACAATTCCGTTGCCAGAGAGCAACCGTTCAACTTCATGAAATTTTCCTTTATAAGAAATTGTCATATGACCGATTTCAAATGGTAGATCTATAAGTTCTTGATTATATACTAAGCATCCGCCAATTCCGGTTGAAACTGTCATAAAAAATGATGTGCTATAATTTTTTGCTGATCCTAGTGTGGCTTCGGAAAAAGCAGCACAATTAGCATCATTTGCTATATAAACTTTAAGAAAAGGAAAATCTTTTTCAAGAAGTCCTTTAAGATCAAAATCGAGAATATGCAAATTGACAAGATTATCAATATGATTATTGCTAACTAAACCACATGCAGATACTCCACATGTTTTTGGGAGAGAAGTGCCTTCTGGTAAAGTATTTAATACTTCGCTTAGCATCCTTTTAATTTGATTATATAAAAGAGAATTATCATCTTTTGTAGTTGGTTCTCTTAAAACATTGATAATATTTAATTTTTCATCGACGACACCAACTCTTAAATTGGTGCCACCGATATCTATTGAGACTACTGTTTTCATTATAAGTCGACCTCATCAACATTATCATCAAGGGTGATAACTTTCATAAAGTTAGTCTTGCCAGCGCCTACTGGAGTTCCACCAGTAATAATAATTGTAGAACCGGCTGGAATATTATGAATTCGTGCTAAATGAATGGCCAAAACTTCCATTTCTTCAATAAATTGTGGAACTTTTTTAACGAGTTTGGGATAGACCCCCCAATTTAAAACACCATTATAACAAGCATTAACATTATTACTAACTTCAATTACTGGGCAGATTGGACGAGCACGGGAAATACGTCTTGATGTTGCTCCAGTTTCTGAGAAACAAACAATTAATTTTGCTTTTAAAAGCAGAGCGGTATCAGCAACAGAATTTGCGATAGCTGCTGAGACATTACGGGAAGAAGAATTAAAGGCAAATTCGGCTAATTGTTCATAATTTAGTAATGTTTCCATTTTAGCTGAAATTTTTTGCTGCATTGTAACAGACTCTTCAGGATATTCACCTGAAGCTGATTCAGCTGAAAGCATAACAGCATCAGTACCTTCTAAAACAGCATTAGCGACATCGCTGACTTCGGCACGAGTTGGATTAGGATTATGTTTCATTGAGTCGAGCATTTGGGTAGCGGTGATGACCGGCTTTCCGAGAATTTTACATTTTTCAATCATTGTTCTTTGAACAACAGGAACTTCTTCTGGAGCAATCTCAACACCTAAGTCACCACGAGCAACCATTAATCCATCAGAGTTTTCAATAATTTCATCGAGATTTTTTACCGCTTCTGTACTTTCTACTTTGGAGATAATTTGAATGTTTTCTCCACCATTAGCATCGAGAATTTCACGTATTTCACGGATATCGCTTGCAGAGCGTATAAATGAAGCTGCAACATAGTTAACATGTTGTTTGCATCCCCAAATTAAATCATTTCTATCTTGTTCAGAAACAAAAGGTAAAGTTAAATGAGTATCTGGACAATTGACTCCACGTTTATCACGTATATCATTGTGGTTTAAAGCTACACAGATTATTTCATGTTCTTTTTCATCTTTATCGGTAACTTTCAATGTTAAATTGCCATCATCAAGTTTGATGCGGTCTCCGATTGCAACATCATCATATAAACCTGGGAAAGTAACGGAGAAATGTGTAGCAGTACCAAGAATTTCTTTCATTGAAATTCTGATGACCATTCCGGTTGTAATTTTAGCTAATCCACCTTCGAAATTATGCGTGCGAATTTCTGGGCCTTTGGTATCTAACATTATAGGAATGATGATATTATTTTCTTTTTCAATTTCACGAATAGCGATTATCTTTTTCAAATGTTCTTCGTATGTTCCATGTGAAAAATTCAGTCTAGCGACATTCATGCCAGCTTTAACAAGCTTTAAAAGCATTTCTTTTTTTTCACTAGCTGGTCCAATGGTACAAACTATTTTTGTTTTTTTAATTAATTGTTCAATCATAATGCTCCTTTTAAAAAGAGATTCCTCTATTTAATTAGTATTATACTAAGTTTATTTTAATCTTGCACCAAGTTCGATTAATGGAAGTAAACTTTCACGTGGTAAAGAAAGAGCATTTTCTATCGGTGTATAAGTTAATTGACCATTTTTTATGCCGACAGCAACGCCAGAAATGTCTTTTAGTAATAATTCAACAGCATAGTCACCTAAACGGGAAGCGAGTACACGATCAAAAGCGGTTGGAGAGCCACCACGTTGCATATGACCTAAGACTTCTGCTCTAGTTTCAAAGCCAACTTCATTTTCAATTCTTTTTGCAAGGGCGAATACATCCAATACCTTTTCAGAAATGATGACCATAGCATGGCGTTTTCCTTTAGCTTTTTCAACTTTTAAATTTTCGATTATTTCATCTTCACTGATATTTTGTTCATTGATGATAGTGAGCTCAGAACCACAAGCAATGCCAGCATAAGCAGATAAATCACCGCAGAAATGACCCATTACTTCAATGACAGAACAACGCTGATGAGAAGTTGAAGTATCTCTTAATCTATCGACACATTCAACAATTGTATTTAATGCAGTATCAAATCCGATAGTGAAATCACTTGAAGCGACATCGTTATCAATTGTACCTGGAATACTGATTGTATGAATTCCCCATTTATGGAGAGCTTGTGCACCTTGATATGTTCCATCGCCACCGATAGCAACAAGAGCATCAATTCCGTGACTCTTTAAAATTTCAACACCCTTTTTTTGTACATCGGGATTTTTAAATTCAGGGAGACGAGCAGTACCGATGCAAGTTCCACCTCTATTGAGAATATCAGAGACAGAATGTCTTGTCATTTTTTCTATATCATCATCGATTAAACCGCGGTAGCCATCTTTAATAGCGTAGATTTCAAGTCCTTGAACAAGACCTGATCTCACTATTGCTCTCAAGCAAGCATTCATTCCTGGAGCATCGCCACCACTTGTTAAAACACCAATTTTTTTAATCATAATTACCTCCAAAAAAATTACATTATTATTGTAGCAAGAAAACTTTTTTTTACAATAAAATCGAAGTTAGTCAGCGTTTAAAAATTCATAAAAGCGCTTTTATGAATTTTAGTAATTTATAAAAAAGAAAATCTTTCTAAAAGGGAAAACTTAGTATAGAATATAGCCATGAGAAAAAATTGGTATTTAAGTTTTTTTGTGATACTGATCTTAACGGGGTGCACTGGTGATATTGAAAATAATGCTTTTGCCGAAGACATAAAAAAAGTAAAAGAAAAAAGTATAGAGGCTTTAACAGATTTATATTTTTCCATTGATTACGATAAAAAAAACGATGATTTATGGCTTATTAAATTTCATTCGCCAAAAGTTGAACTCCTCGATTTTAAAATTATATTAATTCCTGATTTTGATTATGAAAAAGAACAATACTTAAATGCTGGATATTCAGAAAAAATGGCCTTTGGAATTGAAAGTCATAGCGGTTATAAAACTTTAAAAGCATATAACTTTGCCTATGTAAGTGATAAAAAAGTTGACTTTGAAATTTATTTATCATATACATATGACCAAAAGAATTTCGAAGGATATATAAAAATTTAGGAGAAATTATGATAGAACTTAATATTTGTGAAATAGTCGCTCAAAAACTTGGATTTAAGGTTAAAAATGTCTACGACAGTTTAATGCTTATCGACCAAGGTGCAACCGTTCCATTTGTCGCCCGATACAGAAAAGAAGTTACCGGGGGAATAAGCGATGTTGACTTAAATCATGTCATCGATGAATATCATTCTTTAGAAAATTTTATTTCACGCCGCAATACCATTTTGAAAGAGATTGAATCTCAAGGAAAATTAACTGAAGATTTAAAAAATCAAATAATGAGTGCTGATTCTTTATCGACTCTTGAAGATTTATATCGTCCATATAAACCAAAGAAGGTTACCAGGGGCTCGAAAGCAAAAAAAGCTGGATTAGAACCTCTTGCTGAAATAATTTTAAATGGTGAAGAATTTGAAAGCGTACTTTCTTCATTTGCTAATGTTGAAGCAGGATACGATACTGATAAGAAAATTTTACAAGGTGCTTTGGACATTATTGCTGAAAATATATCTGATGAACCTTCCTTCCGCGCTTATATTAAAAAAAGAATGTACAAAATTGGCAAAATCGAATCAACTTTAGCCGATAAAACCAAAGATCCGAAAGAAAAGTTTTCTAATTATTATAATAAAACATTTGAAATTGGAAAAATTAAGCCACATAGTTTTTTAGCATTAAATCGCGGTAGAAATGAAGAAATTCTCAAAGTTAAATATATTTTTCCAGATGATGAAATAGCAGATTTTATCGCTTTTAAAACCTATAAAAAAGAGAATAAAAATTCTGAGATTTTAAAAGAAACTATAATCGATAGTTATGAAAGATTGATAAAAAAATCTGTTACAACCGATATAGATAATGAATTGTTTTCTAATGCTGAACAATTGTCTTTAAAAACTTTTGAAAAATCTTTATATGAAATTTTGATGAGACCGCCTTATCATGCTAATCGCATTTTAGGTTTTGATCCTGGATTCCATCATGGTTGCAAATTAGCGGTAATCGATGGAACAGGTAAAGTTCTTGATACAGCAGTTATATATCCAACAATTACGGAAAAAGCAAAATTATCTTCAATAAAACCTTTTGTTGATCTATTAAAAAAATATCATGTAGAAATGATAGCTTTAGGTAACGGGACAGCAACAAGAGAGAGCGAAGATTTTATCAATATGGCTTTGGAACAAGTTCCAAATTGTGGATATGAAGTTATAAGTGAAGATGGGGCTTCTATTTATTCGGTAACTGAACTCGCAAAGAAAGAATTCCCAAATTTTGATCCTAATTTAAGATCAGCGGTTTCTATTGCTAGACGTCTTTTAGATCCGCTTTCTGAACTTGTTAAAATAGAACCATCAGGTCTTGGTGTAGGACAATATCAACACGATATAACTAAAAAATTATTAGAAGAACATCTTGAAAATGTTGTCATCAATGCTGTTAATAAAGTTGGTGTTGATGTCAATACTGCTTCAATTTCTTTATTATCTTATATTTCTGGTTTAAGCAAAACTCTTGCACAAAATATTGTTGATTATATTAAAGAAAATGGCAAGATAACTGATAGAAAAGAATTTTTGAAAATTAAAGGTTTTGGACCAAAAGCCTTTGAAAATGCTGCTGGTTTTTTAAGGGTTGATGGAAAAAATCCATTTGATAAAACTTCTGTTCACCCTGAAAGCTATGAATTAGCAGCAAATATTTTGAAAGATTTAAATGTTAATTACCCAAAAGAAAAAGAAAAATTGGAAAATGTGTCTGAAAAAAATCTTCTTGAATTAGCAAGCAAATATAAGGTTGACACAATTAAAATTAAAGATATTATCGATGATCTTTCTTCTCCTTCGCGCGACCCACGTGGCGAGGCGATGGTTTGGAAAAGAGATGCGAAAATACGCGATATCAAAGATTTAGTTGTTGGAACTAATATTGAAGGTGTAGTTAGAAATATTACAGATTTTGGAGTTTTTGTTGACTTAGGAGTCCATGTATCAGGACTTATTCATATTTCAGAAATTTCAAAGGATTTTGTCGATAAGGAACATATTCATCAATATGTGAAAATTGGTGAAAAAGTTTTGGTTAAAATCATTGGAGTTGATATCGGTAAAGAAAGAATTTCCTTGTCATTGAAACAAGTTGATAAAACTTTGTAGAAAGTAATTTTAATTTATTTTATTATATAAATAGTGAGGAAAGAAAAATGGGAGAATATTTAGTTAATAAAAATAGCCTTGGAAAAACAGGATTATCTTATAAATCAATCGGTCAAATTGCAATTGATGCTGCCAATTCAGTAACTGGTGTTACTGCCGATGAAAAATTATCTTATTGCCGTCTTTATGGTGAAAAAATTAAAATCAATTTAGTTATTAAGGTTGATGAAAATATAGATCGTTCGAATAAATGCCATGAAGTCGATGAAGAAGTTCGCAATATTATAGCTTATACTTTAGATATTGAAAATATTGAATTGCATGTTTCGGCCGGAAAATAAATATGCCGAAATATGGAACTTATCAACAAGTACATGACGAACTTGTAAGAAAATATCGTCGCTATGCACTCTATGGTGTATGGACTGGCTTTCTATCATTGATTTCTTTGATTATTTTTGCGACAAATTATCTGCAGGGAAAAGATGCATTAGCTTTAGGAGCTGTATATAATGTTGCAGTTATTGTTGGCCTTAGTATAACTCAAGCTATTAAAGGACCACGCTATTTATTTGTAATTATCGCTGGAATAATCACTCTACTTTTAGGAGGACTATTTTCTTATTTAGGTTATAAAGCTTATAAAGGAAGTAGACGCTGTTTAATACTAACAATTGTAATTTATGGGATTGATGCTTTGATATTTTCTTTTACACCATTGATTTCTTTTTATGATTTTTTACCGATGGATTATCTTTTAACAATTTTTGTTCATATTGCCATTATTGCTATTCTTATTTATGCACTGATAAAAAGACAAGAAATTGTAAATCTTGTTAAGAAGAAAAAAGCAAAGGTGGTAGTTAAAGAAGAAAAAGGTAAAAAAGTTATTTTAAGTTATCGGAAAGATAAAGATAGTACGGAAAAAGTTGATTTTGCTGATGATGGAATTGTTCTCGATTCCGATAAAAGCGCTGACAAAGAGCAAAAATAACTATTAATAGAATAAAAATAGTGATAGAATAAACACGGATTTAAAATTATGACACAAACAGAACTTAGAGAAAAAGTAATATTTGCTATCTACGATATGCTTCTAGGCGGAGATAGTCATCAAGAAAAAGACCCTAAAACTACAATATGTGGTATATTCGAAGCAGATTATGAAGAAATTCCTTTGTATTGCCGGGAATTATTTATTAAATCATTAATCAATAAAGATGAAATAATTAAAAAAATTGAACCAAATCTTAATAGATGGACATTTAATAGATTGAATTATGTTATACAGGCAATGCTTATCGCTTCTTATACAGAAAGAAATATTTTAAAAGGTGCCGATAAAAAAGTTATAATTAATGAGGCAGTTAATTTTGCTAAAAAATATGCAGATAATTTAGATTATAAATTTGTCAATGCTGTTTTAGATAAGGTGTTAATTTGAGTAATACAATTTTTTCAGTCAAGTATTTATCACAAATTTTAGACGAAGTGATCCGCGGATCACTTTTTCATAATATTTATTTGCGCGGAGAAATACAATCAAAAAATGTTAAAGGTAAATATACATATTTAACGCTCATCGATAGTGAGGATGATGGAAATGTCCAAGCTTCGATGACTGTTTTAGTTTCGGAATATTCTCGGGTACAATCAAAAGAATATGATGTTGGAGATACTGTTTTATTAAAAGGTAGTCTTGCCTATTATAAACAGAGAGGAACTGTTTCTTTTTGGGCTGATTATCTAATTATCGATGGCGAAGGAAAAGAATTAGTTCGTTTAAAAAAATTAAAAGAAAAATTAGAAAAAGAAGGACTTTTTGCTCATGAGCATAAAAAAGAACTTCCTCTTTATCCTAAGTGTGTAGGAGTAATAACTTCTTCAAGCGGTGCTGCGATTCAAGATGTAAAAAGTACATTGAAAAAAAGATATCCAGTTAAAATAAAAGTGTTTTCAGCCATCGTCCAAGGATTAGAAGCTTCAAAAAGCTTGTATAAAGAACTAAATAACGCAATGAATGACGAAGAAGTGGATGTAATATTGATAACAAGAGGAGGAGGAAGTAAAGCTGATTTAGCTCCGTTCAACGATGAGAAAGTTGCCAGATTAATTTATTCTTCTAAAATTCCAGTTATTTCTGCTGTTGGACATCAGATTGACACTTCAATTACCGATTTAGTAGCAGATAAAACAGCTATCACTCCAACTGATGCTGCTAATCTTATTTCTTTTTCTTTAACTGAACTGGCAGAAAGAAGATTCAATGCTAAAAATGAATTGAAAACATTATTGAAATATAATTATGAAAATAAATTACAACAATTTCATAATTATGTCTTACAACTTGAAAATCTTTCTCCGAGTACAAGAATTAATAATTTGAAAAGTAAACTTCAACAGTATGAAGAAAATTTGAAACAAGGTTTATCAAACACTTTAAAAGAAAAAAGGGTTTTATTCGATAAAAATAAAGATGAATTAAATTTATTATTCAAAAATATATTAAATAGTAAAAATAATCAAATTCAACAATATAAGATTATTCTCGATGGTTTATCACCACAGAAAATATTAGAACAAGGATATGCTTTTGTAACCAGAGATAAAACTACGATAACTTCTTCTAAAAAGACAAAAAAAGATGATGAATTATTAATACATTTTAAAGATGGTGAAGTAAAGGTTAAGGTGAGGTAAAAAATGGAAGAAAAAACTTATGCTGAATTAGAAGCAGAATTAAATGAAATAATAAAAAAGATGAAAGAACCAAATCAAGATCTTAATGTCAGTGCTGATCTTTATAAAAAAGGTCAAGAGATTTTACAAAAAATGGAAAAGACATTAAATGATCTTGCTGTAATGGTTGAAGGCGAAACTAAATAGCCATGGAATTAAAAGGACAAAAAATTGATCATAATTTTTTAAATAATGCTGATGAAAAGACTCTTAAAGAAGTCTCTTCTTTGTTGCGCAATAAAATTATCGATGTTGTCAGCAAAAACGGAGGTCATTTATCCAGCAACTTGGGTATAATTGAGCTCACTGTTAGTTTGATTAAATATTTTGATCCTTTTAAGGATGATATTATTTTTGATGTTGGTCATCAGACGTATGCATTTAAAATTTTAACAGGTCGCAATATAGAATCGATAAGAAAATTAGATGGTATAGCTCCTTTTTCTTCAAGGGAAGAATGTCTTGCCGATAGAATCGATAATGGTCATTCTTCAACTTCATTATCGATAGCTTTAGGTATGGCCTTAGCAAAAAAACTTAAAGGGGATTATTCATATACAATTGCTGTTATTGGCGATGGATCGATTTCTAATGGTTTGGCCTTTGAAGCTTTAAATCAAATTGCTTTAAAAAAAAATTTAAAATTAATAATCATTTTAAATGATAATGAAATGAGTATTTCTAAAAATTCAGGATCTTTTGCCAAAACTTTATCGAAAATTAGAACAAGTGGATTCTATTTAAAAAATGTAGTAAGTTTTAAAAAGATTAACGAACATAAATCTTTAAGGTGGATATATATATGCTTAAGATCGACAAAAAACTTTTTTAAGAAAATTTTTGTCGCTCCAAATTTATTCAGTTCATTAGGAATAGATTATAATGGGCCTTTTGATGGAAATTCTTTTAAAAGTATTGCTAATGCTTTAACCTTTGCTAAAAATTTAAAAAATCCAATTGTTTTACACTTTAAAACTAAAAAAGGACTTGGTTACTCTTATGCACAAGAAGACGAACAAGGCTATTGGCATGGTATTGGTCCATTTGATATTAAAACAGGCGAAAAAATAAATCCCAATGTACCGCATATGACAGATATTGTAGCTGAAAAGGTCTATGAAATTTTGCAAAAAGACCAAAAGGCCGTTCTCATATGTTCTGCTATGGTTTGGGGAGCTCATTTAAGCAAATGCTTTAAGGATTTTAAGGAGCGGACAATTGATGTTGGAATAGCAGAAGAACATTCGATAACTTTTGCTTCTGGATTAGCCTTAAAAGGCTATCATCCAATTGTATCTATTTATTCAACGTTTTTGCAAAGAGGATATGACGAAATTCTTCACGATGTTGCAAGACAGAAACTAGGAATTCTTTTTTTAGTTGAAAGAGCAGGTTTAGTAGGAGCTGATGGTTCATCACATCAGGGAATTTATGATAATGCTTTTTTAAAAACTATTCCAAATACTTGTATTTATCATCCAGAAAACGTTAGTAAAATGAAAAATTTATTGGATAACTATCAAAATTTTTTTGAAAATAAATTTCCTACATTTATAAGAATCAGTCATGAAAAATTGGAAGACTTCCCTGAAGTAATCGAAAATTATAAGAGCAAAAAATTATTGATTACTTATGGACAAGAGGGAAATAAATTAGCTAAATTAATAGAAAACAAATATGATATCTATATGGCTTCAAAAATTCATCCTTTATATATTGATAAAGATAGAATTTTAAGTAAAAAGATGATAATTATCTATGATTGTTATGGAGTAAAATCAGGTTTTGCTGAAGAAGTTTTAATAAAACTCAATGAATTAGGATATAGTGGAGAAATAAAAGTTTATGCTCTTCCTGATGAATTTATTTCTTCTGGAACGATAAGTGAACTTTTAAAAAAGTATAATTTAGATGCTGATAGTGTTTCTAAGTTTTTAATAAAATAATTTAATTTTTTAAGCATTTATTTATATTTATTTTATTTTTTGGAAAATTAATATATTTTGTCGAAAAAATATAAGACTTGACTTTATTTTTTTCAGTACTATAATTTGCTTGAGGTGATAAAAATGTTAATGCTTTTAGCTACTATTAATGTTGTCGACAAACTCGACAAAATACTTTATGCCTTGATGGAAAAGGGAATAAAAAACGCTACTATTCTTGATTCCACCAATATGAGACATGCTCTTACACATAACGATGAAGCAGTTTCTCATTTTGGCATTTTACGTCAACTTCTCCATCCAGAAAGGGAAGAGTCAGTAACACTTATCTTTGTTGGTGATGAAGATCAAGTAAAATTGATTAAGAACACTATCTTAGAGACAATTGGAAATTTTAAGGAAAGTGATACTGGATATTTTGCTGTTATACCAGCTGTTGAAGGAACTTCCTTTAAAAATTGCACATTGGAATAATTATGAAAGGTTAAATTTTAGGCGTTATTAACTATGTTGTTATTCAGTTTAATCGATTATGAGGCCTCTGGCAAATCGCCGATGGTCTTAATGCTTGCTTTAGCTTGCATCCTTTTAGGAGGTTTGCTTTCCAGTAAGCTTACAAAATTGTTACATGTTCCAAATGTTACTGGTTACTTATTAACCGGTCTACTTCTCGGCCCAGGATTATTTGGATTAATTCCTGGATTTGATGGCATTATTGCCATGAATACTGTAGACGCATTAAAAATTATTGTAAAAATTGAATTAGCTTTCATTGCATTTACAATCGGATGTGAATTTAAAACCAGCTTCCTTAAAAGCGTTGGTGCAAAGCCAATTGCTTTAGCATTCGGTGAAAGCTTTTTCGCAGTTGTTGTCATTACTGGGGTAACGATGTGTTTTTCTCCAATTATGGTCAAATATTTAAATAAATCATATCTTGAGATATTCACATATTGTTTGGCTCTTGGTGCCATCGGCGCTGCTACAGCTCCTGCTGCCACACTTATGGTTATTAAACAGTATCGTGCCAAAGGTGATATGACAAATACACTTGTTGCTACTGTTGCTGTCGATGATGCCACTGCTTTGATTTTCTTTGGAATTTCCATTGCAGTAATTGAAATTCTTTCTCCTGGACAAGGTAATTCTAATCTTGCTTTAAGTATTGCTTTACCATTTATCGATATTATTTTAGCTGTTATTATTGGTATTGCATTTGGTTTTGGATTAGTTTTATTAGTTCGTTATTTCCATGGTAGAGGAACTCGCTTATGCAGTATTCTTGCTATGGTCTTAGGTGCTGCTGGTGCTTGCTGGGCATTGAACACGGCTTTTAATACTTTATTTGCTAATCATGGCCTTGCCGGAAATAATATGAATATTTCCGATTTGTTCGCTGTTATGGCACTAGGTGTTGTCTATACTAATTTCTCTCCAGAAGAACCAAAAACAGTCGAATTATTCGATCGTTTTACCCCACCTTTTGTCATGACTTTCTTCATTTTATCTGGTGCTGATTTAGACTTTAGTACAGTTACTTCAGATATTCTTATTGTCTTAATTATATCTATATTGTGCTACGTTATCGGTCGTTCTTTAGGAAAATATGTTGGCGTATTACTTGTTGGTAACCTTACAAGATTGCCGAAGAAAATTACAAATTTAATGTCATTAGGTTTAATGCCTCAAGGTGGTGTTGCCTTAGGATTAGCACTTATCGCAAGTCAATTGCCAGTGCTTAACTCTTTCTCAAATTTAATTTCAATGACAATTATCACCGCTTGTTTCTTAACTGAATTATTTGGCCCATTATTTACTAAATATATGTTATATAAAGCCGGTGAAGCTGATCCAGCACTTAAATAGAGTTTGTATTATTTATAAATTAAAGGATGGAAATCTAACTTCCATCCTTTTTTATTAGAATTTTTTCAAAATCTCTTGACAATCATTTATTTTTTTTGATAATGAAGATACTTAGACGAGACGATATTGGAATGATTATGGAGGCAGTATATGAGTAATTTATCCAAGTTGTTGAAATTCGAAAACTTCAATACCGAACATCTTTCTGTTGCTGTCGATATGAATTCCGGCGGTGAAATGTCTAAATTTGTTATTCCTTTATTTAATAATTTTGTTTTGAGAAATTTTAATATATCTTTGCTTCTTCCAGTTTCTTATGAAACTGATTTTTTATTTTCGGGCTATCTTTCTTTTTTATGGAAAATAGATCTTCTTGAAAATAAAATTATTCTTTATAGAAATGGATTACCAGAATTTGAATTTGTAAAAGAAGGTAATAATTATTATTGTAAAGAAACAGGAGAAATAATATTTTCTGAAGTTATTGATAATGTCGATGAATTTAAAATAAAAGATGGAACTTTAAGTTATTATTTTGATAGACCAGAATCTAATGATGGAAAATTCAGCTATGCTAAAAGAATTGAATTTGAAGATGGTTTTAAAATATTTGTCGATACTGATAATTTAATAGTATTAAGATCATATGAAAAGAATGAAGGAGAAACACCATGTTGGAGAGCAGAATTTGATAATAGAAGTGCGGAAAATACTTCATCATTTAAAATATATCAAAATGTTGGAAGTGCAAAAGGAACTTTAGTTAAAGGAACAATAACTAAAGAAGATAGCAAGTATTTAATAGAATTGGTACAAAATCCTGATTCTGAAAAATGTATAAAAAGAAAATATGAATATCAAGTAAAAGATGATTATAATTCTTTGTCATATCTAGAAGATGATATAAGAACTGAAAGTATTAATTTCTATGAAGAAGGTGATAACCTTGAAATTAGACTTTATGGTCAGGTT